>Ga0180215_1000263_pt1 | contig 72001 bp, 65 predicted proteins | sample eDN3rd37CBELigBY_FD_128871 | JGI IMG/M metagenome (GOLD analysis project Ga0180215, IMG submission 128871) | Enriched backyard soil microbial communities from Emeryville, California, USA - eDNA 3rd pass 37_C BE-Lig BY (version 2) (version 2) | ecosystem: Environmental > Terrestrial > Soil >...
AGAATTGAAAAGAACAAACAAGCACTCATTTTTGCTCCTAAAATTGCCTCAATGGAGCTCATCCTACCGCTACTCCGTACCTACCATCCGAAAATTGAAGCTGTTCATGCTGAAGACCCACTACGGAAAGAAAAAGTGAACTCAATGAGAAACAAAGAAATCCTGATTTTATTAACCACAACAATTCTAGAAAGAGGCGTCACGTTCCCAAATATTGATGTTGCTGTGTTAGGGGCGGAAGACACCATTTTTACAGAGAGTGCTCTTGTGCAGATTGCAGGCCGTGCAGGGAGAAGCGCTCAATTTCCTAAAGGGGAGGTAAGCTTCTTTCATTATGGGAAGACTGAGGCGATGGTTCTCGCGCAAAAGCAAATTGTGAGCATGAACAAGGAAGGGTATAAAAAGGGGCTGCTGGATGAATGAAAATTTTCTCAGATGAATATTGCCTAATTTGTCATGGAATTAGAACCCCTGTTATCTCATGGACTGGTCTGTTGCTAAGGACTGAAGAACAATTGGTTTGTGAAGAATGTCAAAACAAGTTTAAGGCCCTTTCAGGAGAGAGATGCGGCATTTGTAGTCGCGTTTTAGAGGGTGAGTATAGAGATGAGAAGCTTTGCTATGATTGTATCCGTTGGGAACAGGACCCTACATGGAGTGGGACTCTTACTCAAAACAAATCTTTGTATGAGTATAATGATTTTCTAAAAGAGGTGATTGCCAAATATAAGTATCGTGGCGACTATGCTCTTGTGCGTGCTTTTACTAGCAGGATAAAAGAAGAACTAACCTCCATGTCCTTTGACGCGCTTACCCCAATACCATTAAGTCAGGAAAGATTGTATGAGAGGGGCTTTAACCAAGCGGAGGCATTGATCACTGAGGCTGGTTTTCGTCCGACACATCTACTAACTAGAATTCATACAGAAAAGCAGTCCAAAAAATCACGTTCGGACCGTATTCATCTGCCACAGGTTTTTCAATTGGATGGGGAGTCTGAGTTTTGCTTAGAAGAAAAAACGATTCTAATTGTAGATGATATTTATACAACAGGATCAACTTTAAGACATGCTGCTAAAGTGTTACTAGAGCATGGAGCTAAAAGTGTAAGTTCCTTTACCCTCGCACGGTAGGTAATCGACAGTTTTCGGATGTTTTCAACAGACTCCGAGTAAAATTATTGTTCATTTTGCATTGTTTTTACTATGATGACGAAGAAAACGTCATCATTTCGTCAATCTTTTCCCTGTTAATGCAGGAGTTCTTTGGGGTAAAATAGAAGTATAGATACATAGTCATTTTAAAGGAGGAGTATCGCTTATGAACTATAACATTCGTGGTGAAAACATCGAGGTAACTCCAGCAATTAGAGAGTATATTGAAAAGAAAGTCAGCAAATTGGACCGTTATTTCAATGAGACACCAAATGCCAGCGTAAGCGTGAACCTAAAAGTGTATCAGGACAAAAAATCAAAAGTAGAAATTACAATTCCAATGAAAAATCTTGTCCTTCGTGCAGAAGAACTTCATGAGGATATGTACGCTGCGATTGACCTGATTACGGATAAATTGGAACGACAAATCCGAAAGCATAAAACAAAAGTAAACCGTAAATTCCGTGGACAAGACAGCATCAAAGATGTTGCTCCGATCTTCAATGAAATTGATACACAGGTAGATGAAGACGACTTAGAATTGGTTCGTACAAAACGTTTTGATTTAAAACCAATGGATAGCGAGGAAGCGATTCTTCAAATGAACCTTCTTGGACATAGCTTCTATGTTTTCCATAATGCTGATACCAACAATACAAACGTTGTGTACAAGCGTAAAGATGGTCGCTATGGATTAATTGAAGCTCAATAATAACAGTTAACAATCTTATTAGATGATAATCAGTGGTAGAATCCCGCAGCCTTGAAATGGCTGCGGGTTTTATTATAGGAGGCGCACTATCTAAAGACACTTCCGGAATTCAAATAAAACTTTAAGTGCAGTGGAGAATAGGTTTTACAGGGGGCGAGCATAGAGCTACTACGAATAAGCTTTTCTTGAAAAACAAGGATGGAGGAATGAAATTTGACTTTTTCAATTGTAGGATATGACCCCAAAGAAAAAGAGTGGGGGATTGCAGTTCAATCGAAGTTCTTAGGTGTTGGAGCAGTTGTACCGTTTGCGAAGGCTGGTGTCGGGGCAGTGGCAACTCAGTCATATGCAAACACAGCTTATGGACCACAAGCCCTAGCGTTAATGGCCGAAGGGAAGACAGCTGCCGAGGCGTTGGAGATTATTACGAAAGACGATCCAGATAAGGAGATGCGTCAAGTTGGCTTGATAGACGCTAAGGGGAATCCGGCTACTTTTACTGGAACCTATTGTTATGACTGGGCAGGCGGGATCACTGGTGAGCATTTTGCTGCGCAAGGGAATATCCTCATCGACGGGACTGTTCAGGCGATGGCCAAGACATTTACGGAAACTAGTGGTAGCTTAGCTGAACGGTTGCTAGCGGCTCTACATGCTGGTCAGGAGGCAGGAGGAGACAGCAGGGGGCAACAATCTGCAGCGCTTCTTGTCGTCAAAGAGGGTGGTGGCTACGGTGGATATAACGACCGGTACATCGATTTGCGCGTAGATGATCATCCTGAACCGATAAAAGAACTCATTCGTATCTACGGATTGCAGCAGCTTTATTTTGCAAAGTCTAAGCCAGAGAATGTAGTGGAGATTGAAGGAGAAGTCAAGGTAGAGGTCGTTAAACATCTGCAGCGCCTTGGGTACTTAAAGAGTGAGTCAAAAGATGACGAGGAGCTCTATAAGGCGTTGACTGCCTATATACATACAGAAAACTTCGAGGAACGAGAGCAGGAAGCTGGAAAGATTGATTTGGAAGTATTGGCGTTTATGAAGGGGCAGTGATTGTTTCAGTTAGGGACGCGTGAAGATTGTTTGGACCTTTACTTGAAAATATGGCGGAGGTTGTTTATAGATACGGTACGGTGTAGGGTATTTATTCGCATACAGGTAATAAACCGTTAAAAACGGGGAATATAATGCTCATAACGGGGAATATAATCATCATTTTTTAGTGAGAATGACCTTGGTGAGGGTATTAATATATGATTTTGCCGAACAAAAAGCATATATAGGCTAAAACTTAGATGGAAATACCCACCCTAAAAGTCTTTTTCTAGTTAAAGTCATTAAGTTTTGAAGAGGAAAGGCACATATATTAGATTTAGAGTAAAAAAAGAGCCATATAGGTATTGAATTTAAAAGCAATACGGTACCAGGTAACGTATTTATTCCCTATCTGAGAATAAAACCGCCCCAAAACAGAAATGAAAATCACCTTTTTCAGCAAAACCAAACAGAAAAAACAAGGCTACCAACAGCCTTGTTTTTTCTGTTTTCTTATGAAATCTTCGAACGTAAGTAAGCATCAATAAATGGATCAAGATCGCCATCCATAACGCCTTGAACATTCCCTGACTCCACATTGGTCCGATGGTCTTTGACCATGGAATACGGATGAAAGACATAGGAGCGAATTTGACTTCCCCAGCCAATTTCCTTTTGCTCGCCGCGAATTTCAGCTAGTTGCTTTTCTTTTTCTTCAATTTGTCGTTGGTAAAGTTTCGCTTTTAGCATCGTCATAGCCCGCTCACGGTTTTTAATCTGTGAACGTTCTGTCTGACAGGTTACGACCACTCCAGTCGGAACATGGGTAATTCTCACAGCAGAGTCGGTTGTATTAATATGCTGACCACCGGCACCACTTGCACGGTAGGTGTCAATTTTCAAATCTTCAGTTCGTATATCGATTTGGATATCATCACTTAACTCTGGCATCACTTCACAGGAAACAAAGGAGGTATGTCGACGACCTGAGGAATCAAATGGTGAGATTCGAACGAGGCGATGCACGCCCTTCTCAGCCTTTAAATATCCGTAGGCATTATGCCCTTTAATCGACAGTGTTACGCTTTTAATCCCCGCTTCATCACCAGGAAGATAGTCTAGAGTTTCTACCTTAAAGCCTCTTTTCTCTGCCCATCTAGTGTACATGCGGAGAAGCATGGAGCCCCAGTCCTGTGACTCTGTACCACCTGCTCCTGGATGAAGCTCAAGAATGGCATTGCTTTTATCGTATTCTTCACTTAATAGTAGCTCAAGTTCAAAATCATTTAAGCGCTGTGTTAACTCAGTTAATTCCGCTTCAAGCTCAGCTTGCAACTCGGCGTCGCTTTCTTCCTTTACAAGTTCATAAGAAACCTCTAGGTTTTCAAATGTTTCAAACATATCGTGGAACACATGAACCTGATCTTTTAACGCATTAGATTCATTGATAAAGGTTTGAGCCTTTTGTTGATCATCCCAAAAATCAGGAGCAAGCATGATTTCATCTAGTTCTGCAATTCTTGCTTCCTTTGTTTCAAGGTCAAAGAGACCCCCTAAAGTCCGCTAATTTCTTAGCTGTTTTTTCGAGCTCATTTCGAATATCTGCTAATTCCATCTCTTTCACCTCATAAAAAATAGATAATAACTATTATAGCCGATTTTTTGTTCAATAGGAAAAAGAGGCAGCGAAATATTTCGCTACCCCTTCAAAAAATTATTTCTTTCTTCTCGCTATCTGTCTCTTTAACAATGAACCTTACTCTTGTTTCCCGTGACAGTTTTTGTATTTCTTGCCACTTCCGCAATAACAAGGGTCATTACGTCCAATGTCCATTTGCTTTACAACTGGCTTTTTCTTTGGCTTTTCTCCGCCTTCTTCTTTCGGATTCACCGCATGCCCTTTTACAACTTCTTGGCGTTGGAGGTTATTGCGAATTTCAGCCTTCATGATATATCTGGCAACATCTGCCTCGATGGCCTCAACCATGCTTTCAAACATTGCAAATCCTTCTGTTTGATATTCACGAAGTGGATCAATCTGTCCGTATGCACGTAAATGAATACCTTGACGGAGATGCTCCATTTGGTCAATATGATCCATCCATTTTGAATCGACACTACGGAGAACGATGACTTTTTCGAACTCACGCATTTGGTCTGGTTCCATTTGCTCTTCTTTTTCATTATAACGTTGCTTCACTTTATCAAAAATAATATCAACAATCAGTTCACGAGTTTTCCCTTCTAGGTCGGCGATTGTTAAGTCGCCCTCACGGAGAAGGTTCCCGTTCACATAGTCAATAATCGCGTCGAGTTTCCACGCATCAGAATCCTCTACGGTGTGAGCGAAAACATTTCGCTCGATTGAAGAACGGATCATCGTTTCAACAATGTCGCGGAGATTTTCAGATTCAAGAACCTCATCTCGTTGCTTATAGATGATTTCACGTTGCTGGCGTAGGACATCATCGTATTGAAGCAATTGCTTACGAGCATCAAAGTTATTGCCTTCTACACGTTTCTGGGCCGATTCGACAGCGCGTGTGACCATTTTACTTTGGATTGGCTGGGTATCATCCATTCCAAGGCGACTCATCATGTTTTTCATATTGTCTGACCCGAAACGACGCATCAGTTCATCTTCCATCGACAAGTAGAACTGTGTGAGTCCTGGATCACCTTGACGACCTGAACGTCCACGAAGCTGGTTATCAATCCGTCGGCTTTCGTGACGTTCCGTTCCAATTACGGCAAGTCCGCCAAGTTCTTTAACGCCTTCTCCTAACTTGATATCGGTACCACGACCAGCCATATTGGTCGCGATGGTGACTGCGCCGCGTTGTCCAGCTTCTAAAATAATTTCAGCTTCGCGCTCATGATTCTTTGCATTTAGGACATTGTGTTTAACGCCCTTTTTAGTCAAGTATCTTGAAATAATCTCAGAAGTCTCAATTGCTACCGTACCAACAAGCACAGGTTGTCCTAATGCATTGCGTTGAGCAATATCCTCGACCACCGCACGGAACTTTCCATCCATTGACGCAAAAATAAGGTCAGCACGGTCATCACGAAGAATCGGTCGGTTGGTTGGGATGACCACGACATTCATATTATAGATATTGCGGAATTCTTCTTCCTCTGTTTTTGCTGTACCAGTCATCCCGGCAAGTTTTTCGTACATCCGGAAAAGATTCTGGAAGGTAATGGTTGCAAGCGTCATGCTTTCGTTTTGAACCTCTAGGCCTTCCTTCGCTTCAATCGCCTGATGCAAGCCATCGCTGTAACGACGCCCTTTCATTAGACGACCGGTAAACTGGTCAACGATGACAATTTCGCCATCTTGGACAACGTAATCAACGTCAAGATGCATACTAGCATTTGCCTTCAACGCCTGATTAAGATGATGATTTAAGGTAACATGTGAGATATCAAATAGGTTGTCAATTCCAAAAGCTTTTTCAGCCTTCGTAATTCCTTCTTCGGTTAACTGAACTCCTTTTGTTTTTTCATCATAGGTATAATCTTCTTCTTTTTTCAGCATTCTTACAAAAGCATTCGCTTGAATATAGAGAGCTGCACTCTTTTGAGCTGATCCTGAAATAATTAACGGAGTCCGAGCTTCATCAATTAAAATGGAGTCAACTTCATCGATGACCGCATAATGTAGCGGACGTTGTACCTTTTGGTGGCTGTAAAGCACCATATTGTCACGAAGATAGTCGAAACCGAATTCATTATTTGTACCATAGGTAATATCGGCAGCATAGGCAGCTTGCTTTTCTTCGTTATTCATTCCATTTAAGTTTAGGCCAACAGATAAGCCAAGGAATTCGTATAGCTGTCCCATTTCATTCGCGTCACGACTAGCCAAATATTCGTTGACGGTTACAACATGGACGCCTTTCCCGGTAATCGCGTTAAGGTAAACAGGCATAGTGGCGGTAAGTGTTTTACCTTCCCCTGTTTTCATCTCAGAGATATTTCCTTCATGAAGAGAAATACCACCCATCAACTGAACCTTATAAGGATAAAGACCAAGTACACGGCGCGCTCCTTCACGAACGACACCAAACGCCTCAACTAAGAGGTCATCGGTTGACTCGCCATTTTGATAGCGTTCCTGAAATTCTTTTGTTTTCCCTCTTAACTCATCATCAGATAATTTCTCCATATCGCCGCTCAAGGCATCAATTTGGTCGGCAAGCCTTGTTAGACGTTTTAAATCGCGCTTATTCTGGTCGAAAATTTTATTTAAAATCCCCATACTGACGCTCCTTTTATCAATTCATCTCTAAGAGAACAAATTCAAATGTAAAAGGATTCGTTCAAAAGCCACGAATCCTTGCAAAATCCGTACTAATTCCTACTAATTTTACCACTTACTATTTGGAGTGACAACTAAAGGAAGAATGTATTCATTTTAATAGAAGTAAAAAACTATAAACAAGCATTTATCTTATAGAGGGGAAATTTCCAGCTCAAAAGAAATTATTTGGGGCAGTTATTGAATCTTAATCATACAGAAATACATAAACTAACAGGACCGATTTCATCCCTTTAACACGGTAGTCTGCTGTCATTTACAGTTCATACCCCTCATGTTATACTCACTGCTGGAAAATTCAACTAAGGGGTCTTATTGATGAGAAAAAGAAGGCAACAGCCAAAGTTCGAAAAAGCGATGGAGTACATATATACGTTAATTGGTGCTTCCTTTATTGCATTAGGATTTAACCTATTTTTGCTCCCAAACCAAGTTGCTTCTGGTGGTGTGAGCGGAATTAGTATTATCTTGGCCAATGTCCTTGGATGGGAACCTGCATTTGTGCAATGGTCTTTTAATATTCCTTTATTCATTGCGGGTGTTCTTCTTCTTGGTGGCCGACAATATGGCTTAAAAACACTTGTTGGGACAGCCTTTCTTCCGTTTGTTGTATACCTTACAAAGGATATCGAGCCTTGGACAAATGATCCGCTCTTAGCTGCGTTATTTGGTGGGATTGGAGCCGGATTAGGCTTAGGAATTGTCTTTCGTGGAAAAGGGTCTACTGGCGGAACAGATTTGGCCGCACAAATCCTTAATAAATATACCGGCATCTCCTTGGGCACTTCAATTGCCATCATAGATGGGGTAATTGTGCTTGCAGCGGCGATGATCTTTGATATTGAAAGAGGTCTTTACGCATTGATCGGTCTATATGTGACAAGTAAGACAATAGACCTTGTCCAGGTGGGAATTGGTAGGTCGAAAATGACAATGGTAATCACTTCTAAACAAGAAGAAGTACGGGAAGCCATTTTGAATAAAATTGACCGAGGTATGACAAAACTAACAGCATATGGGGGGTATACAGATCAAGAACGCCCGGTCTTGATGTGTGTCGTGGACCAGTCGGAGTTCACAAAATTGAAACAAATTGTGAAATCCATTGATCCTAGTGCGTTTGTCATTGTTACAGACGCGTCTGAGGTCTTAGGTGAAGGTTTTAAAAAAGAGTAAGGCTGGTATATGATAGAAGTGTAGGGAAAATTTTCTTAAGGGGGGTACTTTTTGTGAAAAAGAAGTTATTATTTTCATTACTAATGGGAGCATCTCTCGCGCTTGCTGCTTGTGGTGGCGGTGGAGATGAAGGCGGTGGCGACGGTGATACAGCTAGCGCCAGTGGAGAAACCTTATATGCCCAAACTTGTTCAGGCTGTCATGGCGGGAACCTTCAAGGTGGTGCTGGTCCAGAGTTAGCTGCAATTGGTTCAAAATATTCTCAAGAAGAAATTGAAAACATTATTGCAAACGGACAGGGATCAATGCCGCCGAAATTACTTGAAGGTGAAGAAGCATCAGCGGTTGCTGAATGGCTAGCTGCTAAAAAGTAATCTGATAGATCTGTGAGGAACTCTCACAGGTCTTTTTTATTTATATCCGTTTGAAGCGAATTAGAGTAGTTTAATGAAGGAAACAGTAGAATACCCTAAGAATATGTCTACAAATGGAAAGTGCGGACGACAAAGTTCTTGTGGTTTTTTGAAAGATAGTGATTCCTTTCTATACTTTACGAAGAAATCGTTTGTAATCAGAATGTAATATACTGAATTATTAGTTTACCTTGGTTAAAACCGTGCCACTTACAGTTTCCTCACTTTCGTCCTACTTTACACCTTACATATTCTAGTATTTTAAACCACATTTTGCCGTATTTGGCAATAAAGAAAGTGCTTGAAAAGAAACTGTAATATTTTTATGGGTTTCATTAAGAGGTCTAAATGATATAATAGGTCTGTTACAAAATATGTCGAATGCTAGCCAGTAGGGAAAATACTATCAAAGGTGATTTAAATAATGATAGAAATGAAGGATGTATATAAAAAGTACCCAAATGGAGTTACAGCTGCAAACGGGATTAACGTGCATATTGGTGCAGGTGAGTTTGTTTATGTAGTTGGACCAAGTGGTGCAGGTAAATCTACATTTATTAAAATGATGTATCGTGAAGAACGCGCCACAACCGGAACGATTACTGTAAATGGAATCAATCTTTCTACTTTGAAAAATAGACAGGTACCAATATTCCGACGCAATATTGGCGTTGTCTTCCAAGATTTCAAGCTACTAAACTCTGTGTCAGTTTATGATAATGTCGCTTTTGCTATGGAGGTAATTGAAGAACAACCTAATGTCATAAGGAAACGAGTTTTAGAAACGCTTGACCTTGTAGGGTTAAAGCACAAAGCAAGGATGTTACCAACTGAACTATCTGGTGGAGAACAGCAACGTGTCTCCATTGCAAGGTCAATTGTCAATTCTCCAAAAGTGGTCATTGCCGATGAGCCAACCGGGAACCTCGATCCGGAAACATCTTGGGGCATCATGAAAATCTTTGAAGAAATTAATTTACGAGGGACAACCATTGTCATGGCAACCCATAATAAAGACATTGTTAATGGGATTAAGCATCGTGTTATTGCAGTAGAAAGCGGCAAGATTACACGTGACCAACAGAAGGGTGAGTACGGATATGAAGGCTAGAACATTCCGCCGCCATGTTAAAGAAAGCTTTAAGAGTCTATTCCGAAACAGCTGGATGACGCTGGCGTCTATCAGCTCCGTGACGGTGACCTTATTATTAGTCGGTGTCTTTTTCGTCATTATGATGAATTTGAATAGTGTGGCTACTTCAATTGAAGAGGATGTTGAAATCCGTGTCCATATTGATGTTGCAGCCAACCAGCAAGATAAAGATTCATTAGAACAAGAAATTAAAGGAATGTCAGCAATCGGTAGTATCGAATACTCTCCAAAGGAAGAAGAGCTTAATAGTTTGATTGATAGCTTTGGAGATGAAGGAGAAGCATTTAAGCTTGTTGAACAGGAAAACCCTTTAAAAGATGTGTTCATCGTAAAGACGAAGAATCCAGCCGATACTATGAAGGCGGCAAAAGAAATTGAACAGTTAAATTATGTTTCCAGTGTTAAATATGGACAAGGAACAGTTGAGTCACTATTCAAATTCATTGATATAAGTCGTAATGTTGGGTTGATCTTAATCATTGGCTTGTTATTTACGGCCATGTTCCTCATCTCCAACACCATTAAGATTACGATTATGGCTCGAAGACGGGAAATTGAAATTATGAGACTTGTAGGAGCAACGAATTCCTTTATTCGTTGGCCGTTCTTTTTAGAAGGTCTCTGGCTAGGGATACTCGGTGCAATTATTCCTATCGCAGCAGTATCTGCTGCTTATTATTATTTGTATGACCTAGTACAGGCGAAATTAGCAGATAATAATTTTATTAAACTACTTGAATTTAACCCATTTGTTTATCAATTATCGGCTATCTTAATATTGATGGGCGCAGCAATTGGAATATGGGGAAGTCTGATGTCTGTTCGGAAATTTTTAAAGGTGTAATGATTAGTAGAAGGGGATTGCCCTTTCTACTTTTACATAACACTAGAATCATAGAGAGAAGAGAAGGCAAATTATAGAGAGATGAGAGGGGTACAACAAAAGTGAAAAAGCAATTACTCTCACTAGCAATCGTTAGTACATTAAGTTTGAGCTCTCTGCTCAGCCCGGTGATGGTGAATCGAGCAAGTGCAGAGGACATATCTAAATTAAAACAAAACCAAGAAGAAATTAATAAAGAGCGTTCAAGCTTAAACTCAGAGATAAAAGAAAAAGAATCCAAGATAAATGAAATTAAAAGCGAAAAGGCTTCTGTTGATGCTGAGATTAAAAGACTAGATCTTGCAGTTGAAGATGCAACAACGAAGCTGGAAGAGAAGAATGCTCAAATTGAAAAAACTCAGAAAGAAATAAAGGATTTAGAAGCAGAAATTGCCGTCATTATCGAGCGGATTGAAAAAAGAAATGAGTTGTTAAAAGAACGCGCAGCTTCCTATCAGGAAAGTGGCGGAAACATCAGTTATTTAGATGTTCTTTTCGGAGCTCAAAGCTTTAGTGATTTTATTGACCGTGTAGGTGCGGTTGCAACACTGGTACAAGCGGATAAGGATATCCTCGATCAGCACCAAAAGGATAAAACAGATTATGAAACAAAGCAAAAAGAAGTTGAACAAAAGCTTGCGGACTTAAAGAAAATGAAGGCAGAACTTGAAACGTTAAAAGCAACCCTTGACAGTCAGCGCGAAGAAAAAGCAAAGTTAATGCAAACTCTTCAGCATGAAGAAGAACAAATGCATGCAGAGATGATTGCGGCCGAAGAGGAAAATGCTGTCTTGGCGTCTCAAGCTGCCGCTATTCAAAGGGCGATTAATCTCGAACAATCACGCCAAGCTGAACTTGAAAAACAAAGAGCAGCTGAGGCTGCGGCTGCTGCCGCTTCTGCTAGTACTAGTAGTGCCTCTACGCAAAAAAGCAATGGGGGAGGCTCGAACACAGTTCAAGCAGCATCCCTGCCAGCTGTTTCTAGCGGCTCCTTTACATGGCCAGCTTCTGGGGTGGTTTCATCTGGTTTCCGTGGATCAAGATCAAATCATCATGGAGTTGATATCGCGAAAAGAGGTCCAAATGTTCCAATTGTCGCCGCAGCTGATGGTGTTGTTATTCGTTCTTATTATTCTTCAAGCTATGGAAATGCCATCTTTGTCTCACATAGTATTAATGGACAAGTCTATACGACCGTATACGCTCATATGAGCAGCCGATCAGTTGGGAGTGGGGCTGTCGTAAAAAAAGGCCAACGAATCGGTACAATGGGGAATACTGGACAATCTTTTGGACAGCACTTGCATTTTGAACTTCATAAAGGTGAATGGAATGGGTCGAAGTCAAACGCAGTTAACCCACTATCCTATTTACGTTAAAACATATGTAAGGAGAGACCTAGGTCTCTCCTTTTTCTTATTCCCTAAAGTACTGTGGGTAAACTTGTTTTGCTTTCTCCAGACCGCAACTTTTAACCAGGGGTGTACTTAACAAGGGTGATCGTCTTCCTCTTTTTCAATGGTGAATTTTTCTTTATATACTTTTGTATGCTTCCCATCTTTCTCTATCTTCTTTTCAACTTTTAATTTGTTTTTTCTTCTAGATCGAACGGTTTGTTTAAGCATTTGATGCCCCAGTACAGCAACACCAGCCGCAATGACTCCATTTATAATTCCTTCTGTAGAAAAACCAAAAGCAAAGCTTCCAAAGCTAATAGAGATTACTAATAAAATCCATAGGATTGTCCAATCTGGGATTTTTGGTGTATGTTTTAAACCGTAACCGATCACCCAAAGAGCTGGCACCATCATATAATAATTTTGATTGAGGAATTCTAGTAACAATTCCATCATTCTCACCTCCCATTGGAATTTGAATGTCTGGTAAGTAGAACAAAGGATCCGAATAAAGGAATCATTCGGGCTAGCCCGAACTTAATTCTAAACGACTTCAGACATTGTAAACTTTACATCCCTAAAATGATGAAGGTTACTATATATGTATATGAATTTTTATATGTATTTGCTTGGACAAGGACGCTTAGTGAGAGGATATTTTATTATTCAAATATGGAGATATGTCGGTGAAAGGGGTTTTTCCTAAAGGGCATGGCTGAATTCAAAAAGAGAATATTTAAGAGTTTCAACAGATAAGTATGTGGAGTAAATTTTATTACAAACTTTTTTCGCGATTTAAAAGCAATAAATGAACTCAAAATGTAGGGTCTATTATTTCTAAAAGCACCAAAGTTCGGGAATATAACCATAAAGAAAAGGGAGCATTTTGTGTGCTCCCTTTTCTTACTGTTTTTTTGTCATTTGCTCTTGAGCCATTCGGACTAATTCCTTTACCATGTTCCCGCCGATTGGGCCGCCGACCTTCCCAGCTTCTTCAGAGGTGAGTTTGCCATTGTAACCGTGCTGAAGGGGGACGTTGACTTCTTTTGCTACCTCGTACTTCACATTATCTGGTTGATCTTGGTTCACTTGATAACCTTGCTTTTTCATTACATCTACTTTTAATTTGTTTAATGCCTCTCGAGCCTCTGGAATAAGTGGTCGTCGATTTCTTCTCGCCATATCCATTCCTCCTGTGGTTTTCCTTAGTATGCACATTTAAGGGATAATACTTGCGAAATACAATGATTCCACATATAGCAAGAAGGGCTTTAAAGCAGGGAAATAGAAGACGCATTTAACTTGTCCATAATTAATGCTTCATAACTCGTCCTATGTCATCATATAATGGGAAGCAAGTCCAATAGAAAAAAGTTAGGGCAAAGAGGCGAGGAGGACGAAAATGAAACGAAAGTGGATCGCGCTATTAATGACAGGGTCCTTGCTGATAGGTGCAGGAGGAACGTATGCCGGAATTCAATGGGTAGGGGCGACTGAAAATAATATTGGAATAGGATTAGAAAACTCAGATGGTGAACAGCCACAGGCGATTAGTACAAAAGGGCTTGAAAAAGTGGAGCAGGCGTACAGTCTAGTTTTAAGTAGCTATGTTGAAAAAGTAGAAGAGGATAAATTAATAGAAGGAGCAATTCAGGGAATGCTCACCACCCTAGAGGATCCTTATTCGGTTTATATGAATGCTGAAACTGCTAGACAGTTTAATGAAACGTTAGAATCCTCCTTTGAGGGAATCGGTGCTGAGGTAAGCATGGTTGAGAATAAAATTGTGATTGTCTCTCCATTTAAAGACTCACCAGCAGAAAAAGCTGGCTTAAAACCAAACGACCAAATCCTTAAAGTAGACGGAGAAAGCGTTGAAGGACTTGATCTTTATGAGGCAACAATGAAGATTAGAGGGGAAAAAGGGACAACCGTCCAACTTGAAATTCAACGTCAAGGCTTGAAAGAACCTTTAAGCATTAAAGTAAAAAGAGATGAAATCCCACAAATTACCGTCCACGCTGACATGAAGCAACAAACTGGTGAAAATATCGGGTATTTAGAAATTACCTCTTTTTCTGAGGATACAGCAAAAGAGTTTCACGAAGAGCTAGAAAAGCTTGAAAAGCAAAAAATGGAAGGGCTTATTATTGATGTGCGTGGAAACCCAGGAGGTTTTCTATCAAGTGTTCAAGAAATATTGAAAGACTTGGTTCCTGATGACAAGCCACTTTATCAAATTGAGGAACGAGATGGAGAGAAAACTCGATACTTTTCATCACTAAAGAAAAAGAAGAGTTATCCGATTGTCGTGTTAACCGATAACGGCAGTGCATCTGCATCAGAGATATTGGCTGGTGCTTTAAAAGAGGCTGGTGACTATCCTGTGGTAGGGGAGAAGACTTTTGGCAAAGGCACCGTTCAGCAGGCAGTGCCAATGGGGGATGGCAGTAATATAAAGCTGACATTATTTAAATGGTTAACTCCGGATGGAAATTGGATTCATAAAAATGGGATTGAGCCAACGGTACCGGTGGAGCAACCTATGATTTATCACACGCATCCAATTCAAATTGAGCAGCCATTAAAACTCGATATGAATAACGAGCAAGTGAGAAATGCGCAAGAAATTTTGGAAGGGATCGGCTATGTCCCGGGACGAACAGATGGTTATTTTAATGAGAAAACGGAAATGGCTGTTAAAGCCTTCCAGCGTAAAAAGGATATGGACGTAACTGGCGTGATTGATGCTAAAACCGCCACGGCACTCGAAGAAGCAGCTCGTGAAGAAATGAAAAAAGAAGAGAACGACGCCCAGCTGCGAACTGCAATTAAGCTTTTAGTCCAATAACATTAAGTCAGGTCCGTAGTACACTTTAAATGATTGTAACCAGCCCTGAGATGGGCTGGTTTATTTTTTGTGAAATTCGAGAAATATCGTGAAAATTAAGATGGTGTAAAGGGACTACTTTAAATATAACTAAATTCCTCAATGGATAATAAGACTTATACTTTAAACCCCAACTCTCGCTACAAAATAGAAGATATATAAAGTTGCAATAATGTTAATCTACTCCAAAGGTCACAACTATCGTTTTTTCCAAAACTAGTAATATGTTTTAACCGCAAGTTTTGATAAAATAGAGTTAACTGACTATAACAATGAACATACTATTTTTACAATAAAGGCTGGTGACATTGGGTGACGTTCGTTTGGTTAATGGAGTTGCTAAAAGGAACAGGGAAGTTATTGCTTCACCCTTTGTTCTATTATTTCTTTTTTATTGCAGCATATTTAGGAGTGTCTCGAGTAAAACGTGAGCGGCAGAACTTTCATACTCGAGCAGAGGATGCCTTTTTTGAATTGCGGCAGTTACTGCCCACTGGATTAATTATTGGATTCGTTCTTTCTGTCATCACGATTGGATCGGGACTGGTTATTCCCTTTGCACTAGTTATCGTCATCGGTGTTACGACGCTATTACTAAGCTTACCTGTTAGAGCTAGATTGTTATCTCCTGTTTACGCAGTGGGGAGCGCGTTTTTTATTCTAATTTTTGCCGCGGGGCAAGATTGGGGAATACCAGTAATCGGAAAGTATTTTGAGTCTATTGAGGATAAGATTTACCCATCTGTTGCGATTCTCTTAGCTCTCCTTGTGATTGGTGAGGGAATTCTAATTCGAACGAATGGTGTAAAGGGATCATCGCCAAAACTAACCAAGAGTCGACGTGGACAAAACGTTGGTGTTCATGAGGTAAAACGATTATGGATGCTTCCCATTTTTCTATTCATCCCTGGTGATGTGTTAGAACCGCCGTTTTCATGGTGGCCAGTTTTTGAAATGGGCGATCAATTCTATTCTCTAATGCTAGTGCCTTTTGCGGTGGGACTTCAGCAACAGATTCAAGGGGATTTGCCAAAGGAAGCCATTCGAATGCATGGGGGACGGGTGCTAGGTCTAGGAATACTCGTTTTGGCTGTTGCTGTTGGAGGCTATTGGTTCCCAGTTGCTACCATTGCTGCAGTTGCGCTTGCCATGCTTGGCAGAGAATTAATTTATTTGGTTCAAAGAGTTCGGGATGAAAACCGTCCTTTTTATTTCTCTAAACAGAATCAAGGGGTAATGATTCTTGGTGTTATCCCGGGGTCGCCTGCAGCGAAAATGGAACTGCAGGTTGGGGAACTCGTAACAACAGTGAACGGCGTTCAAGTGAAAGACGAAAAAAGCTTTTATGAAGCGATTCAACGCAATGCGGCCCACTGTAAGCTTGAGGTTCTTGATACAAACAGTCAAATCCGCTTTGTACAGCGTGCGTTATATGAAGGCGATCATCACCAACTAGGCATCCTTTTTGTTCAGGATGAAAAGAAATGGGATAGTGCCGCGGTTTAGTATAGGAAAGAGTTTTAAGATAGGAAAGGTTCACTGGTAAAACAGGAACCTTTCTTTTTTTAGGCTCTTTTATCAAGCTTGGAGCTTTAGAAGAGCAAACACACACTGAATTTATCACCAACTAGTGAACTTCAATGATAAAAATTCTTAGGAGAAACACCCTTTTTTACAAAGATCGATACCTCACCTTTTGTTAAGCTCTTAATCTTCATCTTTGACAGAAGGAAGTTTGTCGGTTACAATTACTTTGAATTCGAGATTTTCTTTAATAAAGATATATATATGGAGGTTAGTATGTATGTTGTATATGCACTCCATTTAGCTAAATATCTCGATTTAAAATATTTTTAATTAAAGGGGATTATGTTATGTTGAAAATTGGAATTATTTTAGGGAGTACTCGTCAAGGGCGCGTTAGCCCACAAGTTGGAGAATGGGTAAAAGGAATTGCAGATCAGCGTACAGATGCAGAGTTTGAAATCGTAGACATCGCTGACTATCAACTTCCATTTTTAGGAACTACGGATGGTACTGAACCAGGTATCGCAGCCTGGAATGAAAAACTTGCAAGTTTAGATGGTTTTGTTTTTGTTGTTCAAGAATATAACCACAGTATTACAGGTGCCTTGAAAAATGCAATCGATTTTGCTCGTGAGGCTTGGTACAACAAAGCAGCTGGAATTGTTAGTTACGGATCAACTGGTGGAGCACGCGCTGCAGAACACTTACGTGGAATCCTCGCTGAAGTAAAAGTTGCTGATGTTCGCACACATCCAACATTGTCATTGTTTACAGACTTTGAGAATATGTCAGAGTTCAAACCACAAGAATTACACCTTGATAACGTTACTAGCATGCTTGAAGAGGTTGTTACTTGGAGCACCGCACTAAAAACGATTCGATAATAGAATGATTAAAGGCACCCACATCATCGTGGGTGTTTTTTTAAATCTTGTAGGGGTGTAAATATTTATATAATTGCAAATAGGTAAAAAGTTTCTTAAAATATATGACTCCAAACTGTATAATTAGGATAAATGGCATCTTGGCTAATAGAGAATGGAAAATAGAATATCGTTTTTAAAAGGGAGAGGCAATAGAGATGAACTTCTTTGATTCCAATGAAACTATTCAGAGCTTGAATGCAATAGGGGAAAATATATTTGTAGCAGATACAAATTTTGACATTGTATGGGCGAATACCTATGCGGATGAACTAATAAAGAATATAGGGCCATATATTGAGATTAGTAGGAAAGAAGACCTATATGGTCGTAATATTAGTGAATTTCATCACAATGAGGCGAAGAAGCAAATTGAGGTTATGCAAAATGGCCCGTTTCCTTATAGCACGAAAATAAACCTTTTTAATATTTTTCGAGCCAATATTGTTATTAGTCCAATGGAGCGTTTTGGAAATCGAATTGGATATGTTTTGACCTGGAAGGACGTTACAGAATATGAAGAGACGCAGGCAATCATGGAGGGAATGTATACACCAATTATCGAGATGCATTTGGACCATGTTCTCTTAATCCCAATAACTGGGGTTTTAACAGAGCATCGCATAGGGAAAATGAGGGATAAGACCTTGCAAATGGCCTCAGAAAAGAGTGCGGAGTATGTACTAATTGATTTTACAGGGATGACAGAGGTAGATGAGGGATTTGTATTAAATGAGATCAATTCTCTTGCAAGTGCACTGAGGTTATTAGGTGCAGAAGTGATTTATACTGGTTTCTCCGTAAGTTTAGTAAAAATGATGGTACAACAAGGGATTCATGTTAATGCAATAACCTTTAATACAGTAAAACAAGCGATGAATTACTTAGTGAGTAAAAAGATTCATACAGATTGATGATAAAAAAGTGGATACAATTTCTAAGTCAAGGCTGTTACCAGTAATCCTTGGCTTTTTCTCGTAAGTGAAAATAGTCTATTCATTTTGAGGAATTATCCTAAAGCTAATTGATATACTAATTTCAATTGAAATGAGAGAATATAAGGAAAAACTAGGAGGAGGGTATTCCCTTGCTGTCGATTGACCCTTCAAGTAATACCGAAAGAGAAAATTATAAACTGTTAATTGGAAGTATCATTCCGAGACCGATTGCCTTTGTAACCACCTTGTCGCATACAGGGGTGTTAAATGGTGCACCCTTCAGCTATTTTAATATCGTTTCTGCGAATCCTCCGATGGTTTCAGTGTCGATTCAGCGTTCAGGGGGGAAGCAAAAAGATACGGCACGAAATATACTTGAGATGAAAGAATTCGTCATTCACATTGTAGATGAGGACAATGTGAATAAAATTAATGAAACAGCAGCAAGCCTCCCGCCTGAGCAAAGTGAAGTAAACTTGGCCAAACTATCACCTGTACCAAGTACAGAAATTTCCGTTCCTGGGGTCAGGGAATCAAAAATCAGAATGGAATGCCTGTTAGAACAAGTGATAGAAGTAGGTGGTACGACCGACCTAATCATCGGGAGAATCGTTCAGTTTCATATCGAGGAAGGAATTTACGAACAAGGGAAAATTGACCCTCGTGGTCTCGGAGCAGTAAGCAGGTTAGCGGGAAATGACTATGCCAAAATTGGTGAAACCTTTACGATAGAAAGACCCAAATAAATATACCCTTAATAGAGTGTGGGAGGAAATAAGAATGAAACATCTTTTTCAGGAACCTACTGACCCTTCAAGACCAACATTGCTATTGCTACATGGAACTGGTGGGAATGAACAGGACTTACTGCCCCTTGCAGGGAGAATAGACGAAAAGGCAGCTGTTCTAAGTGTGCGTGGCAATGTTCTTGAGAACGGGATGCCAAGGTTCTTTAGACGCTTGGCTGAAGGGGTATTCGATGAGGAAGATTTAGTGTTCCGTACCAATGAATTAAATGAGTTTCTTGACCAAGCAGCAGTAGAATACAAGTTCGACAGGCAAAACATAGTGGCAATAGGCTACTCGAACGGGGCGAATATAGCTGGAAGTCTTATGTTCCACTATCATGATGCTTTACGTGGGGCCATCTTACACCATCCGATGGTTCCGCGCCGCGGCATTCAATTGCCAGATTTATGTGGGAAACCGGTCTTTATTGGGGCAGGAACGAACGATCCGATTTGCCCTGCACAGGAATCTGAAGAGTTAAAATCATTATTAGAAAAGGCGAATGCGTCAGTGCAATTGCATTGGGAGAACCATGGGCACCAATTAACTTTTGGTGAAGTGGATGCTGCTGAAAAGTGGTATAAAAATAACTTTTAGCCACTTTTATATATCAGAATTCGTAAAGGAAGGGCAACTGAATGTCCTTCCTTTTTAGGCTTGCTAATCAGGTGAATTTCCTTGCCCTCCTACTTTGATTAATGAGATAATTATCTTAAGCTATTGAGTTTTTGAGTATTGCCACTATGTTATTTACTAAACGCAACTACTAACTTCCTCTAATAATTTCTACTCATCTTAGAGTTTCAGGAAATTCTATGTTAAAGGCATCATTATGGGAAAGAACATCATTTTAAGATGGAGAATAGGGTGATTATGAATAATAAATGGGGCAAACTAACCTTTAATAAGGACAACAAGGTAAAATTAAAATTTTTATTTGCGATTACTCTGTTGTTAACCTTTTTCTTTTTATTTATTTTTAACCGGGACTTATTTCATTTGATTCTTGAAGGGGACATTGATACCATCAGGTCCCACTTTGCAGATAACCTACTAAAGGCGTATGCGATTATGGGTGTCATCATGGTGATTCAAAACAGTTTTACCATCATCCCCCTAATTTTAGTCATTAGCATTAACATCACTCTATTCGGGATTGTTTATGGATTCTTGTGGAGTTGGCTGACTAGTATCATTGCGGCTGTGTTGGTTTTTATTTCTGTAAGATACCTATTTAAGGACCGGTTACTAAACCGCTTTCGTTCTGAAAACCTAACGAATATGGAGAAACGGGGATTTTCCTATGTGTTCCATGCGAGGATTTTTCCATTTGTCCCAACCAGTTTAATTAATATCTTAGCAGGGGTAACCTCGATCCGTTTTAAACATTTTTTATTTGGGACGATGTTAGGGAACTTCCTTTTTTTTATCGTCCTTGCCCTTATTCCTGCAGGAATTCTTTCCATTGATCTGAATGAATATGAAATAGGGATGATTTTGTTCCTTTGTATTACTCTTTTCCTTGGAATCCGAAGAGTTTACCGTCATAAAACAAGGTCAAAGCAGTCCTTAGAAGAAACTATCCAAACAAAGAAAGAAGATGTATTACTTGAAGAGAAACATAAGTCTAACTGACATGAAGGCTTTGAAAGTTGAATTAACTCGATTTATGATGGCCTATAAATTTGCTTTAGATGAAATGAATACAAAAATTAATATCCTTAAAGACGAATTTAATTATATTCATGACTATAATCCGATTGAGCATGTCAAATCACGAGTAAAGTCACCTGAAAGCATTTTGAAAAAAGTTCAACGGAAAAATCTCGAGCTATCATTGGATTCAATTCAAGAAAATATTAAGGATATTGCCGGGATTAGGGTTACCTGTTCCTTTGTCTCAGACATCTATAAAATTAGTGAGATGCTCCAAACGCAAAAGGATATCAAACTATTGGATTGTAAGGACTATATTAAAAACCCAAAGCCAAACGGGTATCGGAGTCTCCATCTCATTTTGGAAATCCCTGTGTTCATGTCCGATGGAGAACAACTTATTCCTGTTGAAATCCAAATCCGGACCATCGCGATGGATTTCTGGGCCAGCCTCGAGCATAAAATCTTTTATAAATATAATAAAGAGGTCCCCCAAAGCCTGCTAAATGAACTGAAAGAAGCAGCGACAACGGCTGCGGAACTGGATGTGAAGATGGAGCAGATTAACAGAGATATTAATATTTTTAAGGAAAAGGACCAGCTCGAAGAAGAAGCAATGTTAATTAATGTGAACGAAGAACATATGGCATTGCCGCTCAGGCTTTTAAAATTTATTGGTCAAACAAAGAAAGAAACGGATTACTAGGGGGGATTCCCTGATACAATCATGGGTTAGGAGGGGAGAGCATGAGTTTATCCATTATAATCGTCCTTGTTATACTCCTTATTGCCATTGTAGGAACACTATTTCTAGCTGGAAAAGGGGACGAAGATTATCGTACCGCCACAAAGAGAAATACGACTAACTTAACCCTAATATATGTCGTGGTCATCCTTTTTTCATTTATTGCGGTAGGTGTTTATATTAAGTGGTTTGTCTAAGAGACCCACTCTACTAAGGGGATGGGTCATTTTCTTTGAAAAATAGGTGCTATTGTGAAAAACTAATTAAAAAGGATTCATTAGCGTTCTGAGTAATCGGCGCCATTATGGGGGATTTTACCCTATATACAGATTGAAAGGTTGGAAAAAGATGAAATTATATAGCTCCATTCTAGATTTAATTGGGAAAACTCCAATTGTAAAAATGAATAAGATACCCGAACCAACTGGTGGGGAAGTATATGTAAAGCTTGAGTCTTTTAACCCGGGGGGAAGTGTGAAAGACCGCGCTTCGATCAATATGATTGAAACAGCTGAAGCTGAAGGAAAGCTGATTCCTGGGGAAAGCACTGTAATTGAGCCCACTTCGGGGAATACAGGGATTGGGATTGCGATGGTTTGCGCCGTTAAAGGCTATCGATGTATCATCACGATGCCAGCAAATGCAACTGCTGAACGAGTGAAAATATTGAAGGCCTATGGAGCGGAAGTGCATCTTACGCCCGCTGATTTACGGATGCAAGGAGCAATTGACCAAGCAAACCGCTTAGCTGAAGACATACCAAATAGCTTTATTCCTATGCAGTTTGAAAATAATGCCAATGCAGATGCTCATCGTGAAACAACAGCTGTTGAGATCTTAGAAGCGTTTGAAGGGAATTTGGATGCTCTCGTTCTAACTGCAGGGACTGGTGGAACAGTTACAGGGGTTGGAGAAGAATTAAAAAAGCATATGCCTAATCTTAAAATTTACGTGGTTGAGCCAGCTGGTTCCCCTGTTTTGTCTGGAGGTCAACCAGGACCGCATAAGATTCCAGGTACAGGCCCGGGCTTTATCCCGAAAATTTTAAACCATGAAGTATACGATGAAATTTTACATATCAAAGATGAGGATGCACAAACAATGGCTCGCCGTTTGGCGGCTGAAGAGGGGATCTTCGTTGGAGCGTCAGGTGCTGCTTCTGCTCACTTTGCTGTAGAAATTGCTAAGCAATTACCAGCATCAGCAAGAGTCCTATCTATCGCTCCAGATACTGGTGAAAGATACCTTTCCTCAGACTTATTCCCTAGTTAATAGGGGAATAAGTCTAGCAAGTAAGTAGATAATCGAAAGGAGTTGGAATAACAATGGATTTAACCATTAATTGGAATGATAAAATGGCTTTTTCAAGCGAAACAGCTTCGGGCCATCAGATCAAAATGGATGCTGCTCAAGAGATTGGTGGCGAAAATACAGGTCCAAGACCAACGGAGTTGCTTCTAAATGCAGTAGCCGGTTGCACAGGAATTGACATTATCTCGATCCTCAAAAAAATGAGATTAGAACCATCTTCATTTAAAATGGAAGTGCATGGAGACCGCGCGGATGATCATCCAAAACGATTTACGGATATACATATTCACTATAGCTTAGAAGGGGAATTACCAGAAGATAAAGTGATTCGAGCGATCCAATTGTCTAAGGATAAATATTGCTCTGTTTCTCACTCCCTAAGCGCAAACATCACAGCAAGTTATTCTATTAATGGAGTGAAGGGCGAAACTTCACTTTAATATCTAAAGGTAAAAAATCGATTTCCGTCTTTTGGGAAGTCGGTTTTTTATTTGGCCATGATAATTGCATTGCTAATTTCTATTACCATAAAAGAAGAATGTCGCTAAAAATGATATAGTAATGAAAAAGACGACCAGAATAGGGGGAGGAAAATGAAAAGGCTAGAAGGGAAAACAATTGCCTTAGCGGGTTCACGCAAACTCGAAGAAATTAGTAAAATCATTACAAATTTAGGCGGTACTCCACTCTTACGCCCGGCTCAGGGGACCGTTTTTATCGATGATTCCAGACTAGAGGATGATCTTCGCGAGCTAGTAGCCGGAAAGTATGACTGGTTTATTTTTACGACCGGAATTGGAACCGAAACATTATATAAAACAGCTGAGAAAATGGGATTAGGCAAAGAGTTTCTTTATGCCATTGGTCAAGCAAAGGTCGCGGCACGCGGCTATAAAACAGTAAATATGTTGAAAAAGTTAGGTATCACGCCCGTTGTTCGAGATGATGATGGGAGTACGGCAGGATTAGTGCGAGCCTTATCTGCGCACCTAACTAAACAGGCGAAGGTAGCGCTGCAATTGCACGGAGACCCGTCTCCAAAACTAATTTCCTTTTTACAAGAACAGCAAACGGAGTACAAGGAAATCCTACCATATCAACATATTCCACCAAATCAAGAAGTACTTGATCAATTGGTACAGGAAATCACAACTGGGAAAGTGGATGCCGTTAATTTTACGAGTACCCCTCAAGCAAGGTTCCTTTTTTCGTTTGCTCGGGAATCAGGGCAGCTCGACGCAGTTTTAGAAGCTTTTGCAACGAAAGTCGTGGCACTTGCGGTCGGAAAGGTTACAGCCGCCGCCTTGAGAGATGAAGGAATTGAAAGAATCGTCGTTCCAGAAGTAGAACGGATGGGAAGTGCCATTATCGCTTTGGAGAACTTCTATGCAGAGGCTACGTCCACTACATAAGCCGCGTCTCCAATGAATATTTTTTTCACTGCTACCATATGTATAATGGTAGCTTTTTTGTTGGGAAAAACTAATAAACTTGTCAAGCGCCAGGTTATACGCGCTGAATATGAAACTTACGCTTTTCTTTTTGGAATGAGGTGTTAAAATCGTTGTTAAGTTTGCAGCTATGATTACAGGTAGTGTTTTAATTGGGACAGCCATTAATGGCTTTTTGGTTCCTCACCATCTATTAGATGGGGGAATTGTAGGTATTGCCTTGATTCTCCATTACTATTTTGAGTTCCGGACAGGCTTATGGACAGCTATTCTTAGTGTGCCACTAAGCATTTACGCATGGTTCAATGATCGAAGGCAGTTTTATGGTAGCTTTCAAGGCATGATTATGACCGCTTTTTTTATTGATGTATTAGCTCCGTTAGAATACCACTTTTCCCTTCCGATTTGGTTAAGTTCAATGCTAGGAGGAGCAATAAGTGGCGTCGGAGTGGGCTTGATGCTTCGATATAAGACAAGCACGGGTGGGACAGATTTATTAGCCTATTTTATTTCAAAGGCAACTCCCTTGAATATTGGACTATTAATCTTTCTAATTGATGGAGTGATTGTCCTATTAGGCTATCCAACCCTTGGACTTGAAAGTTTGCTATTTTCAACTTTAACCATCTTTATAGCAGGATCGGTTGCTTCGGTATGTTATGAAAGAATATAGAAGTCCACAGTTCTTTATTTTAGAGAATAATTTCTTGTCTGGTAAAAAGAAAACAGCTATGCTAAATGGTAACAAAGATTGTTCGTCAATATTTGATCGGGCGGTCGTTGAAAGGTGCATAGTAGAGATGAAATTTATTCTGGCGTTGCTTTTACCAGGAATGATTGTCGTGTTTTTTACTAGAGTTGTTTATAATCATTACCTCGGACTATTGCTAACAGTGGCCTTAATTGCCGCTTCTGTCTATAGAGGTTATACGGATACCATGCCTTTAATCATTATTGATGCATTCTCTTTAACCGTTGGATTTTACTTTGCCAATAAATTGGTTCATCGGAAAACACAAAAAAAATAACTGTGCTGGCGACGAGTCCAGCACAGTTACTTTTAATTTAGCCTTCTTTTCCATTTACTTTAGGGAGAATAATGGAAAAGGTGGTCCCTTTCCCAACTTGGCTTGATACTTCTATTTTCCCAGCCATCGATTTTAGAATGTTAAAAGCAACCATAGTGCCAAGGCCCGTTCCATTTTTCTTTTTTGAATTAGTAGGAGCGCCAATAGAATTTGTTTCCTCGTTACTCATCCCTTTTCCATTGTCCTCAATTAAAATATAGATAGAATCAAGCATCTCATGAACGGCGATTTCTACGACACCATCTTCTTCTATTGCCTCTATGCCATTTTTAATTAAGTTTAGGAGGGCATAGCGAAACTGTGAGGGATCCCCCTTTAACGCAAGGATTCGGTCAATAGCAGGGAAAAACCTTAGTTCAACATGATGCATCTGGGCATACGATTGGATTGAATGAATAATAGCCTCAAGTTCAGCGTGTACATTTAAGATGACCTTCTTATTTTTTTGTTCTTTTGCCAATACAAGATAATCATTAATAATGTTTTGGGCTGTTTCGAGTTCCTCATGCATTTCATTTACTACAAACCGCTTGTTTGTTGGAAGGTCGGTGGTTTGTAGGATTTTCACTGAATCCTGAATTTTACGAATTGGATTCTGAAGCTTATGAGCAATACTAACTGAAAACTGGCTTAGTAGATGCATTCGCTCGTATTCAATGACTTCAAAATTAATTTTATCTAATTCTAAAAGAGATTCATGAATATGGCGTGTGGCGAGCATGGTGATGATGTTTAAGAATGCAAATACAATCCATAAAAAGAATTCTCTTTCGGAGAGGATTTGATCATCAAAAAATTGTGCGCCAAACCCAAATGCCATCATTGCAATAACCAATAAAGACAAGGCATAGGTTCTTTTTCCCTGTGAATTATACTTCTCATATCTGTGAAGGGTAGCTTGGAAAATAGCTAGAAGCAAAGCACAAATAAGAATCGTCAGGTAAATCCCGGGGCCACCAATGATGTATCGAAAAATAATCACAAGGCCAAGTAGTGGGAAACCAACCTGGTATCCTCCATATAGAAATCCAAGGATGAGCGGGATATATCTAAAATCCAACATAAAGCCCTCATTAATTGAAACCGGGAAGGCCATACAGGTGAGAATGGATAAACCATAAATGAAAATGAGTCCAAGTTTTCGCTGGGTTTTAGATTGAAATTTTCTTTTGAAGTAAGACTGATAGAATAAAGTAGGAAATAAAATCATTAAGATTTGTATCAGCCAGAGACCGACAGGAAGGTAAAAAAAGCGGTCCATTTCTTCGTAAAACAATTAAATCACTTCCTTTCTGCCATTATCCTTCCATCTTAAAATAAATCTCCATAAAAGACTGTTGTCCAAATCACACTTTTGAACTTTCTATGAATTTTCTTTGACTTTTTTTCGAAGTACTTTAAGGAAATTCAGTATGTGTGTACATGCTTTATCATATGTAAGAGGCGTTTTGTAGGAGTGTAGACTGTTATTTAGTAGGGTAAAATATTAATCATGAAGCGTAGGAAAAGAGAAACAGATAAGCTTCGTTTTTGTCGGATTAAGATCCTAATCAATCGTTTGATTAAAAATAACTAGAAACAAGTCATATAAGGGTTTTACAATGTTAAACAAACGTTTGATGAACCCACATTCGAGGGCAGTCGTTCTAATTTGACATCTCCCATTCTAGTTGTAGAACGCCTGTTTGCTTTTTTGTGGTTACATTCCTTCCCTTTGTGGTAGAATAATGATATAGAATTTGGAAACATCAGGATAAGTACATAACTTAAAGAGAACACGAGCTATAGAATAAAAAGATTACAGGAGGATTTGGTGTGGACCAGTTTGAATTAGTTTCAAAATACTCCCCACAAGGTGATCAGCCGGAAGCGATTAAACAACTGGTTCAGGGGATCAAAGAAAATAAGCGGCATCAAACGCTGCTTGGAGCGACGGGGACGGGGAAAACATTCACTGTTTCCAATGTCATTAAAGAGATTAACAAACCGACCTTAGTCATAGCTCATAATAAAACATTGGCCGGCCAGCTATATAGTGAGTTTAAGGAATTCTTTCCTAATAATGCGGTCGAATACTTTGTCAGTTACTATGATTACTACCAGCCAGAAGCATACGTACCACAAACGGATACGTTTATTGAAAAAGACGCAAGTATCAATGACGAAATTGATAAACTACGACACTCGGCAACCTCTTCACTCTTTGAGAGAAAAGATGTCATCATCATTGCCAGTGTTAGCTGTATTTATGGTCTCGGTTCTCCTGAAGAATATCGGGAATTAGTGGTCTCACTAAGAACAGGAATGGAAATTGAACGAAACCAGCTTTTACATAGGCTTGTTGATGTCCAATATGAACGAAATGACATCGACTTTAAACGTGGAACCTTCCGTGTTCGGGGCGATGTGGTGGAAATCTTCCCTGCTTCACGAGATGAGCATTGCATTCGGATCGAATTTTTTGGAGATGAAATTGACCGAATCCGTGAGGTAGATGCCTTAACTGGAGAAATTCTTGGAGAACGCGATCATGTGGCAATCTTTCCAGCTTCCCACTTCGTTACACGTGAAGAAAAGATGAAAGTAGCCATTGAAAATATTGAAAAAGAATTAGAAGAACGATTAGCAGAGATGCGGGAAAATGATAAACTGCTAGAAGCTCAGCGACTTGAACAACGAACTCGATATGATTTGGAAATGATGCGCGAGATGGGCTTTTGTTCTGGAATTGAAAACTACTCGCGGCACTTAACGTTGCGACCATCGGGTTCTACGCCTTATACTTTGCTGGATTATTTTCCGGAGGACTTTTTACTTGTCATCGACGAGTCGCATGTTACCTTGCCACAGGTAAGGGGTATGTATAATGGAGACCAAGCGCGGAAAAATGTACTGGTTGAACATGGTTTTCGTTTGCCTTCTGCGCTTGATAACCGACCACTTACATTTGATGAGTTTGAGAAACATATCACTAACGCGATTTATGTTTCTGCCACTCCAGGTCCATACGAAATTGAGCATACTCGTGAAATGGTCGAACAAATCATTCGTCCAACAGGTCTCCTAGACCCAACCATTGATGTTCGACCAATCGAAGGGCAAATTGATGACCTAATCGGTGAAATTCAAGAGAGAGTAAAGCGGAATGAACGTGTTCTTGTGACGACTCTGACGAAGAAAATGTCCGAGGATTTAACCGATTACTTAAAGGAAATCGGAATTAAAGTCAACTACCTCCATTCAGAAGTGAAGACTTTGGAGCGAATTGAAATCATTCGCGAGCTTCGTCTAGGAAAATATGATGTGCTTGTTGGAATCAACCTTCTCAGAGAGGGACTAGATATTCCGGAGGTTTCATTGGTAACCATTTTAGATGCGGATAAGGAAGGTTTCTTGCGTTCGGAACGTTCTTTAATTCAAACGATTGGTCGTGCGGCTCGAAATGCTAATGGGCACGTGATTATGTATGCAGATAAAATGACGCATTCAATGGAAATGGCCATTAGCGAAACGAAACGTCGTCGGTCGATTCAAGAAGAATACAATGAGAAACATGGCATTACGCCTCAGACGATTCAAAAGGATATTCGGGAGGCAATTCGTGCAACAATTGCAGCTGAAGAGCAGGAAGAATATAAACCAGCAGAAAACATTAAGAAGCTTACCAAGAAAGAACGCGACGAGGTAATCGTCAATATGGAAAAAGAAATGAAGGAAGCAGCAAAGGCACTCAATTTCGAACGTGCAGCCGAGTTGCGTGATCTTATACTTGAGTTAAAAGCGGAAGGATGACAGAAACATGGCGATGGAAAAATTAATCGTAAAAGGCGCCAGAGCCCATAATTTAAAGAATATCGATGTCACCATTCCGAGAGACAAGCTTGTTGTATTAACAGGACTTTCCGGCTCTGGAAAGTCCTCGCTAGCTTTTGATACCATCTATGCAGAAGGTCAACGAAGATATGTTGAATCCTTATCGGCTTATGCCCGTCAGTTCCTTGGACAGATGGACAAGCCAGATGTAGATTCGATAGAAGGACTTTCTCCAGCAATCTCAATTGATCAAAAAACAACAAGCAATAACCCTCGTTCAACCGTGGCAACGGTAACGGAAATCTATGATTATATGCGTTTGTTATATGCGCGAGTAGGAAAAGCCGTTTGTCCAATACATAATATTGAAATTTCTTCTCAGACCATTGAACAAATGGTTGACCGGCTTCTTGAATACCCTGAGCGGACCAAAATGCAAATCATGGCTCCAGTTATATCCGGTAAAAAAGGCCAACATATAAAGGTCCTCGAGGATATAAAAAAGCAGGGATATGTTCGTGTGCGAATTGACGGGGAAATGCATGATGTGAGTGACGAGATTGAGCTAGATAAAAACAAGAAACACTCACTTGAAGTAGTGGTGGACCGAATTGTTGTGAAAGAAGGAATCTCCGCCAGAATTGCGGATTCTCTTGAAGTGGCCTTAAGGTTAGGGGAAGGAAAAGTTTTAATCGATGTTATTGGTGAGGAAGAGCTGCTGTTCAGCGAAAACCATTCCTGCCCATTATGTGGGTTCTCGATAGGTGAATTGGAGCCGAGAATGTTTTCGTTTAACACGCCTTATGGAGCATGTTCAGAATGTGACGGCCTCGGCTTTAAAAAGAACGTGGATGTTGACCTTGTGGTCCCAAATAAAGAATTGAGCTTAAGAAAGCATGCCATTGCCCCATGGGAGCCGACAAGTTCACAATATTACCCACAGTTGCTTGAAGCAGTTTGCAATCATTACGGAATCGATTTAGATACTCCTGTAAAGGATTTACCAAACGATCAGCTTGATAAAATCCTTAATGGGTCAGGAAGTGATCGAATCTACTTCCGTTATGAAAATGATTTTGGACAAGTAAGAGAAAATTATGTTCAATTTGAAGGTGTTCTACGTAACGTTGACAGGCGTTATAAGGAGACAAGCTCCGACTTTATTCGGGACCAAATGGAAAAATATATGGCTGAAAGCCCTTGCCCTTCTTGTAAAGGAAACAGGCTAAGACCCGAAAGCCTTGCCGTGCTTATTGAAAATAAGCACATCGGGCACATATCAGGGCTTTCGGTTGAAGAAGCCTATCAGCACTTTGAAAATCTTCAGCTTTCTGAAACAGAAATCCAAATTGCCAATCTAATTTTAAGGGAAATCAAAGAACGTCTTGGTTTCTTAAAAAATGTTGGTCTTGATTATTTAACCTTGAGTCGAGCCGCTGGAACATTATCAGGGGGAGAGGCGCAACGAATAAGGCTTGCAACGCAAATTGGCTCAAGCCTGACAGGCGTTCTTTATATTCTTGATGAACCTTCTATCGGTCTCCATCAGCGAGATAATGACCGCTTAATTGACACGCTTAAAAATATGAGAGACATCGGGAACACGCTTATTGTCGTTGAACATGATGAAGATACGATGTTAGCGGCAGATTACTTAATCGATGTTGGACCTGGCGCAGGAGTTCATGGCGGTGAGATTGTGTCAGCGGGAACGCCTCAAGAGGTTATGAACGATCCAGGTTCGTTGACAGGACAATATCTCTCAGGAGGTAAATTTATCCCATTGCCAATCGAACGGCGAAAACATGATAACCGTTTCATTGAAATAAAAGGGGCAAAGGAAAACAACTTAAAAAACATCAATGTAAAATTTCCACTTGGGACGTTTATTGCAGTCACGGGCGTATCAGGATCAGGTAAAAGTACGTTAATCAATGAAATTTTGCATAAATCACTCGCAATGAAGCTTCATCGTGCCAAAAGCAGACCTGGTGAGTTTCGTGAAATAAAGGGTGTGGAACACCTTGAAAAGGTTATTGATATTGACCAAGCCCCTATAGGTCGGACACCAAGATCCAACCCAGCCACCTACACTGGAGTATTCGATGACATTCGTGATGTTTTTACATCAACAAATGAGGCAAAGGTCAGAGGCTATAAGAAAGGCCGCTTCAGCTTTAATGTAAAAGGTGGACGTTGCGAAGCCTGCCGTGGAGACGGGATTATCAGGATAGAAATGCATTTTCTTCCGGATGTGTATGTCCCGTGCGAAGTATGTAATGGGAAACGGTATAATCGTGAAACGCTAGAAGTGCAGTATAAAGGGAAGAACATTTCCGATATTCTCGAAATGACCGTTGAGGACGCGGTGGAGTTCTTTAGCAATATTCCGAAAATTAAACGAAAGCTTCAAACGATTGCCGATGTTGGCTTAGGCTATATTACACTCGGCCAGCCAGCCACTACGCTATCTGGAGGAGAGGCTCAGCGCGTTAAGCTTGCTTCTGAGCTTCATCGACGATCACAAGGGCGTTCTCTTTATATCCTCGATGAACCGACAACAGGCTTGCATGTTGATGATATCTCTCGTCTGTTATTAGTTCTTCAACGGTTAGTGGACAATGGTGATACCGTACTAGTCATTGAGCATAACTTAGATGTCATTAAGGCAGCAGACCATATAATTGACCTCGGACCTGAAGGTGGCGATCGTGGTGGTACAATTGTCGCCACCGGTACACCAGAACAAATCGCACAGGTGCCAGAGTCCTTTACTGGCAAGTACTTAAAACCAATTCTAGAACGTGATCGTTTACGAATGAAACAACAGGTTCTAGAAAAAGAAAGCATCAGCTCAACATGACCTGAGTAATCGAAAAACGCTCTCGACTTTTTTTCATCGAGATGCGTTTTTCTTTTGCCTCAATGCTCATAGTCAAGGAGAGGCCTGGAGTATGGGAAAAGAGGAGCCGCTTCAATGCCCATAGTCAAGGAAAGTCATGAAGGATGGGAAAAGAGAAGCTGCCTCAAAGCCCATAGTCAAAGAAAGTCACGGAGTATGGGAAAAGAGAAGTCGCCTCAATGCCCATAGTCAAAGAAAGTCATGAAGTATGGGAAAAGAGAAGCCGCTTCAATGCCCATAGTCAAGGAAAGGCATTGAGTATGGGAAAAGAGGAGCCGTTTCAATGCCCATAATCAAGGAAAGTCATGGAGTATGGGAAAAGAGAAGCCGCCTCAATGCCCATAGTCATAGAAAATCATAAGGCATGGGAAAAAACTAGTCTTGAGCAGACGGCCATCTAATAAAATAATTCACAAAAATTCCTTTTACGCAGCTTGAATGAGAAATGTATTTTTACCCTAATCTAGAAATGTATTAAGAGAATTGAAACCTCTGTTGTTGTCTATACGTATTACTAATAGAGCCTCATTAATTATTGCATTACTGTTTTAAGTTTGGGAAATGAGAATATATTGAGAGTGCGAGGGGGTAGTTTAGATGCAAGAAGAGCGAAAGAAGATATTGAAGATGGTGGAAGAAGGTAGACTGACCGTTGAAGAAGCTTTATTTCTAATTGAAGAGCTTGATAAAAAAGAAAAAACCATGGAAGACAAAAAAGCAGAGCTGATTACTGAACTGTCAACGACGGTAAAGCAGGATGATTCATATAATAATGGTCATTACAAAAAGGAAGAGTCCACAGGACCGAAGCTTCAATCGGCCGTTGATAAAATCATGGATTTTGTGGACACAGCTTTCAAAAAAATTAAGGATTTTGACCTGGATTTAAACTTCGGTCAGTCTGTAGAGATTACTCATATTTTTCAGCAGAGCGGTACAAATTTATCACAGGTGGATATTGACCTGGCAAATGGGTCAGTCGAAGTAATCCCTTGGGATCAAGAAGATGTGCGAGTAGAATGCGGAGCCAAGGTTTATCGTGTTGAAAATCAAGAACAAGCAAGACAAAAATTACTCGAAGAGGTATTGTTTTCAATTGATGGTCAAAAATTGATTTTCTCGAACCAACAAAAATGGATGAAAGTCGATGTGACCATGTACATTCCTCGTTTAGACTATGATAGGGTAAGAGTCCGATTATTTAATGGAGCTATTACTGGCACCAATATAAAAGCAAATGACCTAAAAACGAAGACCGCCAATGGGAAAATTAAATTCGAAAATCTTGTGTGTAAAAAACTCGAAACAGAAACAGCTAACGGTGGGATTCAAGTGTCCGACAGTCATATTTATGAAATGGAAGCAGAAACAATCAATGGTTCGATTAGGACCGATGGAACCTTCCAACGTGCTGACCTGCAATCCTTTAGTGGAAGCATAAACTGCACACTTAGAAACCAAACATGCGAAAGTATAGAAGCTTCATCTGGAACAGGTGCAGTTGACCTTTTTGTCCCGGTGGGTACTCCAGTTAGAGGTGAGCTTAAATCGAATTTAGGGAACTTCAATTTAGAACTTGAAGGTGTCGAAATCATTGAGGATAAGAGTGAAATGGTTCAAAAATCGATGCGGTTCGCGACAAGAGAAGAAAGTAGCACCTCGTTGAGAATCTACGCCGAATCAAAGACAGGATCCATTTCGCTTAGAAAAACCCTATGAAATGGTTGATTGGAATTGTCATCAATGCTGTCATCTTTATTGCGATTGCAGGCTATTTTGAGTCTTTCTATTTATCGAGCTTTGGTGCTGCTTTAGGAGCTAGCTTTTTGCTTTCCATTTTAAACATTTTAGTCCGACCGATTCTTATTATCTTGACTCTCCCAGTAACGTTGGTCACCTTAGGGCTATTTCTGATTGTTATAAATGCCATCACACTTTTACTTACTGAATCCTTAATGGGAAGTTCGTTTGAAATTGAAGGCTTTGGGATGGCGCTTCTTACGACTTTAATAATGTCACTAGTTAACATCATTTTACAAAATACAATCTTAAAAAAAGATAAAGCATAACAAAAGAGAACAATAAAATTGCCGGTCTTTTATGGGAGTCCGGCTTTTTCAATGTTCTTGTTTAGCTATTTTGCTAACGAAATGACTCAATCAAGTAAAATAAGGGTCTCAAATCCTTCATTTCGCAGTTTTGAAACAAGTGAATCCGCGTTTTGCTTCCTTTCAAAAGCTCCCACTTGGACCTTATAAAATCCGTTCTCCTGATACACATAGGGAGTATGACCAGCACTACGTAATTTTGCAGCTAGATCATCTCCATTTTTCTTCTCTTTAAATGCTCCTGCTTGTACTTTATACATACCAGAAGTATGAGATGGAGGTGGGTTGATTTTTCTTTTGAGGTTATATTGATTGGACACGGCTTTAACAATTCCTTCTGCAATTGTCCGCCGGTATTCTTCTGAACGAAGGAGTTTGATATCCTTTTGGTTTGTCATAAATCCGCATTCAACTAGAACACCGTCCATTTTCGTCTCTCTTAGTACATGAAAGTCTGCTGTTTTGACGCCTCGATTTGGAAGCCCTGTTCCCGCAACAAGATTTCGTTGGATTTTTTGTGCAAGTTGCAAGGCTACGTGTGGCCTAGATGGATAAACATAGGTCTCAATGCCACTGGCGCTTGTCCATCCTCCACTTCCAAACGCATTCGCATGAATCGAAACATAGACATCAACCCTCAACCTGTTTGCATAGTTGGTCCGTTCCTGTAGCGGAACATCACGATTGTCCGAATGGGCAAAGAAAACAGTGACATGTTGATAATTTTGCAATAAACTCCTTGCGTATAATGCAACTGCCCTGTTAAACTCGTACTCTCTCATGCCATCTGGACTACGTTTTCCAGGTGTATTATACCCATGACCTGCATCAAGCATGATTTTCATTCTATCACTCCTTCCATTATATTATTTTTTCATTGTTATAATATGAAGGTTGAGTAGATACGGACAGGGTCAAATGTATGGTAAAACAAATTTGACTACTTTTTCTCAATCTCAAATAAATCTTCTAGTTTTTGAGACATAAACCGGTAAGAATCTTGGACACCTAGATTATAAAAGGTAGGTCCTAATTTTTCGGTAATAAAATCAAGCATTAACACTGCAGCTAAATCTCCGAGCTCCTCTCCCCGTTCCTCCATAAAATATGTTTGTATCTCTGCAGCCATTTCTTCTTTTGTACTTTTTGGTAACTCAAACCGTTTTGTACTCATTTTCTATTCCCACCTTTTGCTTTTAGTATCATTATACCTATTATGCAGAAATCGAGCTAACCACCTTGAGTTATAATTATCTACCAGGTTTAGAGTTTCCTCCGTTTTGTTCTTATCGAAATAATGCTAAAATATATAGTATTGATTTTTTTATTAAAAATTTGAAGGAGGATTCCTCTTTGCCTAAAGTCAGAACAAAAGATATTATCGACAAATTTAAACTCGAACTCATTAGTGGGGAAGAAGGGATTAACCGCCCAATTACAATTAGTGACTTATCGCGGCCAGCACTTGAAATGGCCGGATTCTTCGAATATTATCCAGCAGAACGTGTGCAATTACTTGGGAAAACAGAACTAACCTTTATCGAAAAATTAAGTGATAAAGACAGAGAAAAAAGATTAGCTCAGCTTTGTACAGACCTTACTCCAGGAATCATTGTCACGAGGGACATGGAAATCCCTGCAGAGTTGATCGAAGCTTCTGAGCGGGAGTCTGTTCCAGTCATGAGGTCAAACCATAAAACAACGCGTTTATCGAGTCACTTGACCAATTATCTTGAAAGTAAGCTAGCTCCGACTACAGCCGTCCATGGTGTTCTTGTAGATATTTATGGGATTGGCGTACTTATTACTGGTAAGAGTGGGGTTGGTAAAAGCGAAACGGCGCTTGAACTTGTGAAGCGCGGACATCGTCTTGTTGCAGATGACTGTGTGGAAATTCGTCAAGAGGATCAGGATAATCTTATCGGTACATCCCCTGAATTGATTGAACATCTCCTCGAAATTCGCGGCTTAGGGATTATTAATGTTATGACTTTATTTGGTGCCGGTGCCGTGCGTACACATAAACGCATTTCGTTAAATATCGATTTAGAGCTTTGGGATAAAAATAAAACCTATGATCGACTCGGTCTAGAAGAAGATAAGTTGAAAATCATTGATTCACATATTACCAAATTAACGGTACCTGTTCGCCCTGGGCGAAACCTTGCTGTTATTATTGAGGTAGCTGCGATGAATTTCCGCCTAAAACGGATGGGAGTGAATGCAGCGGAGCAATTTACGAACCGACTAGCAGATGTCATTGAAGATGGGGATCATGAGGATATTTAGAAACGGTAGTTCTTTTATCACTCCTAAAAAAATTAAACTAAATAGATAGAATAACAAAGGAGAATGGATATGGAAGAAAACTTTCAACCGATTGATCCGATTGCCTTCTCATTAGGACCTATTCAAGTTCATTGGTATGGAGTCATAATTGGGGTAGGAATCGCGCTCGCACTATGGTTAGCTATGCGTGAAGGGGAAAAACGTGGATTAGAAAAAGATCTTTTCGCTGACCTAATGTTATGGGCAATCCCCATTTCCATTTTAAGTGCAAGAATTTACTATGTTCTTTTTCAATGGGATTACTATGCCCAACATCCTTCAGAAATTCTAGCGATTTGGAATGGTGGGATTGCCATACACGGTGCACTCATTGGTGCCGTTGCAACCGCATATATTTTTACGAAAAAAAGAAATGTTTCCTTTTGGAAAGTAGCTGATATTGCGGCACCAAGTATTATCCTTGGGCAAGCGATTGGACGCTGGGGAAATTTCATTAATCAGGAAGCTCATGGTGGAGAGGTTACAAGGGCGTTCCTTGAAAACTTAATGTTGCCAGAGTTTATTATCAATCAAATGTATATTAATGGAGCCTATTATCATCCAACCTTTCTCTATGAGTCGGTTTGGAATTTCCTTGGCTTCGCTTTGTTGATAGGACTTAGAAGAGTGAATTTTGGTAGAGGAGAAATTTTCCTCAGCTATGTGATTTGGTATTCAATTGGTCGTTTCTTTGTTGAAGGCATGCGGACAGATAGTCTAATGTTGACTGATTTTTTAAGAATGGCTCAGGTTATCTCAATTGGTCTTATTCTTCTTGCAGTAGTCTTATGGATTTACCGGAGAATGAAGGGCTTATCGGCTATCCGCTATTTAGATGACGAGAATATGAAGCAGTCAAAGAAACAAGTTAAGGGAAATAAGAAATAGAAAGTTTTTATATGAACAGGGGGAGGTGCTCAAATGGTATCATCATTAAAAAAGGGGAGTCTGGTTGGCTTACATACCGTGTGGACGTTAGGGAAAATCATCTTTCCGGTGACGTTAATCATCTCGATTCTTCAATTCACACCTGTGTTGCCTTGGGTTATTGAGTTGGTGACTCCGTTAATGGCTTTGTTTGGCCTATCGGGGGATGCAGCTATCCCTCTTGTATTGGGGAATTTTCTTAATCTATACGCAGGAATTGGTGCCATCCTTACTCTTGACTTAACGGTCAAAGAAGTTTTTATTATCGCTGTAATGTTGAGCTTCTCGCATAACTTGTTTATAGAAACAGGTGTGGCATTAAAGGTGGGTGTTAAGCTCTGGGTAGTCCTGGTGGTTCGACTCGGATTGGCCTTTATATCAGCCATTGTGATTAACCTTATTTGGCAAGGGGGATCAGAAATCGCAAAGTACGGAATGATTCCTGTACAGCAAGAGCAGCCAACTGGATGGTTCGCTATCATCCTTGAAGGAATTGAAAAAGCTGGAATGGGGATACTCCAAATCGCTGTGATTGTGATTCCGCTTATGATTGCGATTCAAATTTTAAAAGACTTGAAGTGGCTTGATGTTTTTTCAGGCTGGATTTCTCCGTTTACGAGAATGCTTGGAATGAAAGAAAACACATCTATGACTCTCGCAACTGGACTTTTAATTGGTTTGGCAATGGGTGCCGGGGTGATGATTCAAGCAGTTAAGGAAGATGGTGTATCGAAAAAAGACGCAACGATTGCGTTTATCTTTCTGGTCGCCTGCCATGCAGTGATTGAAGATACACTGATTTTTATTCCACTTGGGATTCCTGTTGTTCCATTGTTACTCATTCGGATCATTACTGCGATACTCCTAACAATCACTGTAGCGTTTATTTGGAACCGAGTCGGGATTGCCAAACGAAAGGAAGCTGTATATGAACACTAAAATCGACACACTTTTATTTGATTTAGATGGTACTTTAATTGATACCAATGAGCTGATTGTCTCATCTTATTTGCATACATTAGATCGATACCTTCCAGGACAATACAAGCGGCAGGATGTGCTGCCCTTCATGGGGCCGACCTTAAGAGAGGTTTTTGAAGGAATTGATTCTCAAAGAGCAGATGAAATGATACGAACTTACCGTGAATACAACATTTCCAATCATGATAGCTTGGTTACCGAATTTGAAGGCGTCTACGAGACCATCCGTACTTTAAGTGAAAATGGCTATAAGCTCGCGGTGGTAACGACTAAGCTCGCAGATACTGCAAAAATGGGCTTGAAGCTTACTGGTCTAGATAAGTATTTTCCTGTTCTTATCGCTCTTGATCATGTAGAAAAGGCAAAGCCAGATCCAGAACCCATCTACAAAGCTTTGGATAAGCTAGGATCGAAGCCAGAGACCGCCATGATGGTAGGAGACAATCATCATGATGTTCTTGCTGGGAAAAATGCTGGGACAAAGACAGCGGGTGTTGCTTGGACTCTAAAAGGAAGGGAGCATCTTGCCGCCTACGACCCAGACTTTATGCTTGATCAAATGTCCGACCTCTTGTCCATCCTAGAGGTGAGATAATGAGGAATACAGTTCGCCACCAGGTTGAAGGAGCCAATTCCCTTTGGCATGTCTATAAAACAGTTCCCTTTTTAAAGGTCGTTAAAAATTTTATTATTATCCAGATGGCTAGGTACACACCGTTTTTATCAATGAAAAACTGGTTGTACCGGACTTTTTTGAAGATGAAAGTCGGTGACCAGACATCCTTCGCTCTAATGGTGATGTTAGACGTGATGTTTCCAGAGAAGATTCAGGTTGGTCGCAATACCGTAATCGGCTATAACACAACGATTTTAGCCCATGAATATCTTATAAAAGAATACCGCCTTGGTGATGTCATCATCGGCGACGAAGTCATGATAGGTGCGAACTCAACCATTCTGCCGGGTGTCGTCATCGGCGATGGCGCCTTTGTTTCAGCTGGAACTGTCGTTCATAAAGACGTTCCAGCAGGGGCTTTCGTTGGCGGAAACCCCATGAGAGTCGTCTATACAAAAGATGAATTAGCGAAACGCTGGGCCGATGATCCGATATATGGGAAAAAATAAACCTGCAGCTGTGGGTTTATTTTTTTTGACCAGCTTTAGCTACTAAATCGAGCTTTAGATGAGTTGGTACAGAATAGAGAAGCTCTTTAATTCCTCGAACCGAATGGAAGAAGTGATGGGACGTTAAAATAGATGAACTTTATTTGCCCGAATGGGCTTGAAAGCGTAGAAACGGAAAGTTAAGGATTCTTGGTACCTTATTCAAAGGGGGGAGCAGAGAGAAAGGGAACCAATAGGTGTGGTTGGTGACCTAGCTAAGGGGGGAAAGCAGAAAGAAAGGGAACCAATAGGCGTGGTTGGTGCCCTATCTAAGGGGGGAGAACAGAGGGAAAGGGAACCAATAAGCGTGGTTGATTCCCTATCTAAGGGAGAAAACAAAGAAAAAGGTAGCCAATAGACCAGATTGATAACTCAACTTAGAGTTGAGCGGGAAGAAAGGGAACCAATGAGCGTGCTTGACGCCTTAACTAAGAAGGTAATCAGGAAGAAAGGTGCCGAAAAGCCCTAATTACCCCATCCAAAAAGAATCCCCATATAAACCAAAAAAACGGCAGCGAAGTAAAAAACTCCGCTACCGTTTTTGCAAATAAAACCCATCAAGCTGTATTCTTTTTCTTCTTATCCTTCTTTTCAGTTTGATTTTGCCGAACGAGCGTGGCATCCGCTTTTAACACCTTATAAAGCGTAAAGGTCATCGCCAAGAGAATGATTGTAAACGGAAGAGCGGCGACGATCGATGCCGTTTGTAGTCCTGATAGCCCACTGGAAATAAGGAGAACAGTAGCAATCGAACTCATCAATACGCCCCAAATGATTCGTACGCGTACAGGGGGATTCAAGCTTCCTCCTGTCGTCATACTGCTTAGAATGAAAACAGCTGAGTCAGCTGATGTTACCAAGAAGGTAAGAATCAGCATCATCGTCAGGATAGAGACTAAGAAAGAAAAAGGCAATTGATCGTATAGACTAAATAACGCACTAGTGATGTCATTATCTACGGCTGCTGCAATATTGGCTCCACCGAATAAGTCCATGTGAAGGGCAGTTCCTCCAAACACAGCAATCCACATTAACGCGACAGCAGGAGGCGCAACCATTACACCAAGAATAAACTCACGAACCGTTCTACCTCTTGAAACTCGGGCAACAAAAGCACCAACAAATGGTGACCAAGCAATGGCCCAAGCCCAGTAAAAAACAGTCCACTCTCGTGACCAATTATTTTCTGTGTATGGATTTAGACGGAAGCTATAGTTGACAAAGTTTGTCAGGTAATCCCCGATTCCAACGATAAATGTATCTAATATAAATACGGTTGGTCCGGTAATAAAAACAAATAACATTAACAATAACGCGCCACCAAGATTGAGGTTACTTAACCATTTAATTCCTTTATCTAACCCAGTTGATGATGAAGTAATAAATAATGCGGTCATCACAGCTATAATCCCAATCTGGGGCCAAATCCCAGTTGGAATCCCCAATACCGTATTTAAACCACCATTGATTTGCATGATTCCCATTCCTAAGGAGGTAGCTACCCCCATTACCGTTGCTACAACGGCAAGAATATCAATCCCATTCTTCAATTTCGGTCTGTTTCCGATAAGCGGAGTTAAACTAGTAGACACTAATCCATTTTGTTTTTTCTTAAATTGGAAATAAGCCATGATTAGACCAACAATCGCAAACACCGTCCATTGACTCACACCGTAGTGAAAAAAGGAATAGCCCATTGCCACACGTGCAGCTTGTTCTGATAGCGGTTCCACTCCAGGGACTGGGGTATGGTTAAAATGGGTCATTGGTTCACCAACACCATAAAACACTAGCGCGATACCAAAACCCGCTGAAAATAGCATCCCAATCCATGTGAATAATGAATAAGCAGGTTTTTCATCTTGCCCACCAAGACGAATATTTCCATATTTACTGAAGACAAGGTAGATGAGAAAAACAGTAAAAATAAAGATAGCTAGTAGATAGAGCCAACCAAATGACGAGGTAGTGAAGGTTAGAGCGGCATTTGCTCCTTTAGCAAATGTAGTAGGGAATAATGCACCAACTAGTACGAAAACTCCTAAAGTAATGGCAGATACCCAAAAAACACTATTAAATTTATTTTTGTTAAACATCAACTCTCCCTTTCTAGTACTTTTTTTCCGCAAATGAAAAATAAAAAAAGTAAGAACGAAGGGGGTCACCACTCGGGTAAGGATTTGTGGTTTAAAAAAGTGGTTAGATATGGCGGGAATTCGTTTTCCTATTATCACAATTTAACAGTTCTCTTTACATGGAGCCTTTAGTAGGTGCGAAAACCTAAAAGGACCCATTTATGTTTTGCTTAAGAAGTCCCCTTCTTTTTAGCAAAGAAAACACATTGTGAAAGTAGGAAAAATAATTCCTTTTTTTAGCCTATGACCTGAATTCTTACTTTGTCGGAACATACCCTCCCTTCCTAATTATATACTACCCAAATTTTCCTTACTAAAACAAACTTGAGGATGGACCGTAATCATTAATAAATGAGAGGGATTTGGATGTTTATTGGGAAAATGCCGAATTTTAGAGGAATTTCCCGAAAAATAGCTAATTCTAAATAATGTAATAGTTTTAGCTGTAAATCTTGCTGTCTAAGAATTCCTAAAGTTTTTTATCTTGACGTTTTATTTTCAAAACGGTACACTACATATAACTTTATTTCATTACCATATTAGCGAACTAAAGCGTATAATCCTACATATGTAAAATAAAAGCGGAAAATGGAACGATAGCCAAGCGAAAAGGGTGAATAGAATGAGTCGATTATTCATGTTTGAGAAGCCTCTTGGAATGAGGGATACGTTACCAAATTTATATGAAACTAAGCAGCATGTCAGGTCTGCACTTGAAACAGAAATGAAACGTTGGGGATACCAGTTTATTGCTACCCCAGCTCTTGAATATTATGAGACAGTCGGAACGGCATCAGCAATTCTCGACCAGCAACTTTTTAAACTTCTTGATCAGGAAGGGCATACACTAGTGCTTCGTCCAGATATGACGGCACCAATAGCGAGAGTGGCAGCTTCGAAGCTTTTAAATGAAAACTTACCAATTAGGCTTGCCTATTCTGCTAACCTATTTCGGGCCCAGCAACGTGAAGGTGGACGTCCAGCTGAATTTGAGCAAGTTGGTGTAGAGTGTATTGGAGATGGAACCGTTAGTGCAGATGGAGAAATGATTGCTTTAGCTGTTTCAGTATTGAAAGAGTCCGGACTAAAGAATTTCCAATTATCGATTGGACATTCAGGTTTTGTAAAAGAATTATTTGTTCAAATTCTTGGAAATGAAGAACGAGCCCAAGAATTAACGAAGTTTTTATATGAAAAGAATTATGTAGGGTATCGAGAGCATGTGAAATCCTTGCCTTTGTCTTCGATCGACAGCCAACGGCTTTTAGCTTTCCTCAATCTTCGTGGAGGCATGGAAGTAATCGGCAAGTCCCTCGATTTAATTGAAAATGAAAAAGGGAAAGAAGCCATTCTAGAACTCCAAGAGTTATGGAACATTATCAATGATTATGAAGTTGCAAATTATGTTAAGTTTGATCTAACACTTGTGAGCCATATGAGCTATTACACAGGCATTTTGTTTGAGGTTTATGCCGACAATGTAGGCTTTCCAATAGGGAACGGGGGCCGGTACGATGGCCTGCTAGAAAAGTTTGGGAGATCCACAGGAGCAACAGGTTTTGCTATCCGGCTAGACCGACTCATCGAAGCATTAGGAGAAATTGATGAGACGGCTCCTGTTGAATGCATCTTGTTTAGTTCTGAGCGTCGAAAAGAGGCGTGTGGACTGGCGAAAGAACGCAGAATAGCAGGCAACCAGGTTGTGCTTCAAGACATTAGTGGTGTCAAAGACCTGGATGCTTGTACAAAAAAATACTCTGACGTTACGTTTTTAGTTGGAAAAGCAGGGAAGGAGCCGGTGAAATGACTGTGAAAGAACCATTAACTATTGCCATGCCGAAAGGTCGTATTTTCGAGGAAGCGGCGGAATTACTTCGGAAAGCTGGCTACCAGCTCCCACCTGAGTTTGATGATTCACGCAAGCTTATTATTGATGTTCCGGAAGAGAATTTTCGGTTTATTTTATCAAAACCAATGGATGTAGCTACATATGTGGAGCATGGTGTGGCGGACCTTGGAATTGCTGGGAAAGATGTTTTGCTTGAAGAAGAGCGAGATGTATACGAACTTCTCGATTTAAAAATAAGTGCTTGTTATCTTGCTGTAGCAGGTTTGCCAGGCACGAAAATGAATGATGTTGCTCCTAAAATTGCAACAAAATACCCAAATGTTGCAGCTGCATTCTTTCGTGAGCAAGGGGAACAAGTAGAGATTATTAAGTTAAATGGATCAATCGAACTTGCCCCACTCATTGGGCTTTCTGATCGTATTGTTGACATTGTCTCGACAGGACAGACCTTAAAAGAAAACGGACTCGTTGAATACGAAACGATTACTACGATTACATCAAGGTTGATTGTCAACCCAGTAAGCTATCGAATGAAAGATGAACGAATCACGGGAATCGTAGCTTCGTTAAGTGAAGTGATTTAATTTTACACCTGTGTTAAGGACTAATGTGAACATGGAGTGTTGATTGAGGCGGAAAATCAACAGATAAATAGACAACCTCATTTATAAAGTCGGTCCTATTTTGAAAGGATGATAGAGTTGAAGATAGTAAAAGTTAGTGGCGATGTTTCGATAAAGAGATCCGTCGACAGTGGGACAGAGGAGCAACGCGAAGCGGTAAAAAAAATCATTGCGGATGTCCGGCGCTCTGGGGATGCAGCTGTTATGGCCTATACTGAAAAGTTTGATCTAGTAACGCTTTCCTCGATTAAAGTAGAACGTTCGGAAATCGAGGCTGCCTATAAAGAAATGAACGATAGCTTGGTGGCAATTATCCAAGAGGCAGCAAACAATATCCAGAGATATCATGCAAAGCAACAAAAGAACTCATGGATTACAACAGAGGAGAACGGGACGATACTAGGACAAAAAGTGACTCCGTTAGATTCAGTTGGAGTTTATGTGCCTGGTGGAACAGCTGCCTATCCTTCTTCTGTTCTGATGAATGTAATCCCAGCAAAGGTAGCGGGCGTAAAGCGCATCGTGATGGTCTCTCCTCCTGGTGAAGACGGCAAGTTGCCTGCTGGCGTTCTCGTTGCGGCCGATATTGCAGGGGTAGAAGAAATCTATAAAGTTGGTGGGGCCCAAGCCATCGCGGCATTAGCTTATGGAACTGAAAAGATTCAGCCTGTTGATAAAATTACGGGTCCTGGAAATATTTACGTGGCTTTAGCAAAACGTGAAGTGTTCGGTGATGTCGATATCGATATGATTGCCGGCCCAAGTGAAATCACGGTTCTTGCGGATGAAAGTGCAAAGGCAGATGAAATTGCGGCCGATCTTTTGTCACAAGCTGAACATGATATGCGCGCAAGCTCAGTTCTTGTCACAACTTCGTCCGTTTTGGCAGAAGAAGTTCAACGGGAAGTAACAGCTCAACTCGCAAGCCTTCCTAGAAAAGAAATTGCTCAAAAGTCGATTGAAGACTTTGGTGCCATCTATGTGGCAAGTGATTTACAGGAAGCGATTGAGGTCGTGAACCAATTGGCGCCAGAGCATTTAGAGATTGTCACAGAGAACGCCATGGAACTTCTTGGTCAAATTCGTCATGCAGGTGCCATTTTTATTGGGCGTTATAGTTCAGAACCTGTGGGGGATTATTTTGCAGGGCCGAATCATGTTCTTCCTACAAACGGTACTGCACGATTCTCAAGCCCGCTTAATGTCGAGGATTTTCAAAAAAAATCAAGCATCATTGCCTATAGCGAAAGAGCTTTACGTGAAAATGGTGAGAAGATTGCACAGTTTGCTCGGCTTGAGGGCCTTGAAGCTCATGCCCGTGCAGTTGAGACTAGATTGAAAAAATTTACTAAATAATAAGTGGGATACATATTGGAGGAATGAAGGATGGAGAGAGTGGCAACGGTCGACCGAAGAACGAATGAGACCAATATTCAGCTAAGCCTAGGAATTGACGGCGAGGGTTTTTCAGAGCTTGAAACAGGAGTTCCTTTTTTAACTCATATGCTTGATTTGTTTGCTAAACATGGACAGTTTGACTTAAGTGTTCATGCTAAAGGAGACATTGAGGTTGATGACCATCATACTACTGAGGATATTGGAATCTGTTTGGGACAGGCGTTACGCGAAGCACTAGGTGATAAGCGTGGGATTAAACGTTATGGAAACGCCTTTGTGCCAATGGATGAGGCATTAGCGCAAGTGGTCGTCGATTTAAGCAATCGTCCGCATCTAGAGTTGCGCGGTGAATTTCCTTCTCAAAAAGTTGGCACCTTTGATACGGAATTGGTCCATGAATTTTTATGGAAATTGGCTCTTGAGGCAAGAATGAACCTTCATGTAATCGTTCATTACGGTCACAACACTCACCATATGATTGAGGCTGTTTTTAAAGCATTGGCTCGTGCGCTTGATGAAGCAACAACCATTGATCCACGGGTAAAAGGGATTCCATCCTCGAAGGGAATGCTGTAAATGATTGGGATCGTTGATTACGGTATGGGGAATTTGTTCAGTGTCAGCAAAGCCCTCGAACGACTTGATGCAGCTTATTTTATCTCGGAAAAGAAGGAAGAACTTCAGAAAGCAGATGCCTTGTTGGTCCCAGGTGTTGGTGCGTTTCCAGATGCAATGGAGCGTTTGAATGAACTAGGACTTTCCGAAATGATCCGCGAGTTTGCGACGACAGGTAAGCCTGTATTGGGCATTTGTCTTGGGATGCAGCTTTTATTTGAAGAAAGCAAGGAAAACGGTGTTACCAAGGGACTGGGCTTATTACCAGGAACAGTTGAGCGTTTCCCGGGGCAGACAGCCGAAGGGGAATCGTATAAAGTGCCTCATATGGGCTGGAACAAGCTACGATTTACAAATGCTTCGCCTTTAACGGAGGCTGTTCAGGCAGGGCATGTATATTTTGTTCACTCTTACTATGTAAAAACTGAAGATAAGGACGTTCTGATTGCCGTCAGTGATTATGATATTGAGGTACCGGCAGTGGTTGGCAGAAAAAACGTATTTGGGATGCAGTTTCACCCCGAAAAAAGCAGTAGAATAGGAATGGAATTGCTAAGCAATTTCACTCGTTTAGCACAATAATAAGATAAGCTAGTAAACGTAGAACATAAAAAAGAGAGGGGGGCTACTATGAGTTTTATCGTATATCCTGCGATTGACATGAGGGGCGGCAAATGTGTTCGACTTCTTCAAGGAGATTATGGAAAAGAAACAGTTTATGGGGATTCTCCATTTGACATGGCAAAATCTTTTGATGAATCTGGTGCTGAGTGGATTCATATGGTGGACCTCGATGGCGCCCGGGACGGGAAACGGGTCAATGATACATATGTGATAAAGGCGGCCAACGAACTAAAGGCCAAGGTACAAATTGGTGGAGGAATTCGAACTGAGGCTGATATTGCCCATTACCTTGATAACGGCGTTTCTAGGGTCATCATCGGTAGTATCGCAGTTTCGAACCCAGAGTTTGCCGAAGAGATGGTAAGGAAGTACCCTGGTAAAATTGCCATTGGTCTTGATGCGAAAGACGGTTATGTAGCTACACATGGTTGGATATCAACATCACAGGTTAAGGCAGTTGACTTAGGGAAACGCTTTGCAGAAGCTGGTGCTGATACGTTTATTTTCACCGATATTGCTACTGATGGTATGCTTTCAGGTCCAAATGTGCAAGCAATCGAACTACTTGCTGAAGAAACAGGAAAAAGCGTCATCGCCTCTGGTGGAGTAAGCCAGCTTGGAGATTTAGTGGCTTTAAGAGAATTGCAATCGGTCGGAGTAAGTGGGGCGATTGTGGGAAAAGCCCTTTATGAAGGACGGTTTAGTGTTAAGGAAGCATTGAAAGCGGTGGCTGAATCATGTTAACAAAGCGTATTATTCCGTGTTTGGATGTAAAAGAAGGCCGAGTTGTAAAAGGAATTCAATTTGTTCAGCTTCGCGATGCGGGCGATCCTGTCGAACTGGCGCGCTTTTACGATGAACAGGGAGCAGATGAACTGGTGTTTCTAGATATTTCGGCCTCGAATGAGGGACGAAAAACAATGGTTGAAGTCGTGAAGGCTGTTGCTTCAGAGCTTGCGATTCCATTTACGGTCGGCGGAGGGATAAACTCGTTAGAAGACATGAAACGCATTTTGCGTTCCGGGGCAGATAAGGTGAGTCTCAATACCGCAGCAGTGTTAAATCCTAGCTTGATCACGGAAGGAGCCGACTTTTTTGGCACCCAGTGTATCGTTGTGGCGATTGATGCAAAATATGATGAGGCATTAGGTTCGTGGCGTGTTTATACTCATGGTGGAAGAACGGCGACAGACCGTGAAGTGATTGAGTGGGCTCGTGAGGCGGTTCGTCTTGGTGCAGGAGAAATCCTTCTAACAAGCATGGATAGTGACGGTGAAAAGAAAGGCTTTGACCTGAAGCTAACAAAGGCGGTCAGCGAAGCTGTTTCTGTCCCAGTTATTGCCTCAGGTGGAGCGGGGAATGCTGACCATTTTGTTGATGCATTCGTTGAAGGAAAAGCAGACGCCGCATTAGCAGCTTCTATTTTTCATTATAAAGAAACCTCGGTGGCAGAAGTAAAAACATACCTCCGTGAAAAAGGAGTGGAAGTTCGATGAACGTAGCAGAACTAAAATTTGATGAGAATGGTTTAATCACAGCGGTTGTACAAGATGCACTTACCCGTGAAGTCTTGACCGTTGCCTATATGAACAAAGAGTCACTAGGAAAGTCGCTTGAAACGCGGGAGACATGGTTTTATAGTCGATCTCGCCAAGAGCTTTGGCACAAAGGTGAGACAAGTGGCAACACACAAAGAATTGTAGATATGAAGTATGATTGTGATGGAGACGCATTAGTGGTTCTTGTTGAACCTGCTGGACCAGCTTGCCACACAGGTAGTGTGAGCTGCTTTAATGAAAGTTTATTGCAGGAAGAACGCCCAGCTACTGAAGCGAATACTCTCTCCGATTATCGAATTTTACAAGCGCTAGAACAAGTAATCGCTGACCGTGAACGCGAGCGTCCGGAGGGTGCTTATACCACCTACTTGTTTGAAAAAGGCGTGGATAAAATTTTAAAGAAGGTTGGCGAAGAGGCATCAGAAGTCATCATCGCCGCCAAAAATCGCGACAAAGAAGAATTAAAATGGGAGTCAGCGGACTTGCTTTACCATTTACTAGTCCTACTCCGTGAACAAGAGCTACCGTTTAAAGAGGTATTAGCTGTTTTAGACAAGCGTCATATGGAAAAGAAATAGTATTATGTGGTGGCCAGGGGTGATCCCTGGTCGTTTTTTTTGTTTTCTTGGGAACTTTGGTGGAAGAAAGCTAGTTTATGGTGATTTTTATTCCCTCTACGGGGAATATCCCACCGACAATCAGCCATATATTCCCTCTTTGGGAATATATTTGGACGTATATTCCCTCAGGGTGAATATAACTTCTCTGAGGGGGAATATCCAGTCTCTATTAGGGAATAAAACGTCTCTTAGAGGGAATATAATTGGCTTACCAGATTTTTTATTCTCCCTATGGGGAATAAAAAATACCCACTACCCTATATGATTGCAAGTAATTCACCCTTTCAGCTCCTCAAACTCCATTTTTCATATAAAACTTTCAGAGTAAGACCCAATCATCCTAGTAAAACGTGTTTTCATAGCAAAAATTCATTTAACACCTATAAAGTATAATCCTCGAGCAACTAAAAAGAATGCTAAATAACGAATGACCAATCCTAGAAAGACCCAGAGCTCGCAAGCAGTACTGATTACCCAAAATTAACCTTCACCGAACCCCATTGACTATGTTATACTTATTTGGTTAAAAAACCTTTTGTGGAGGACAAAATGGGAGAAGACTCTAAAGCACTAAATCAAAAAGGGCAACTACTGTCATTTGTCCCGACAGGTGAGTATTATTTCACCAAAGGGGTCAAAGCGTATCACCGCCGGGATTTGTTGCGGGCTCATAAATATTTTAGTCGTGCCATGCAACTAGAGCCAGGCGAACCGATGATTATCTGTCAGCTCGCGATCGTTTCAACTGAGCTTGGGGAATACCAACAGTCAATCAGCTTATTAAAAATGATCCTTGAAGAATTGGATGAAGAAATGGTAGAGTGCCATTATTTCTTAGCAAACAATTATGCTCATTTGGGCTTATTTAAAGATGCATATCATTATGCCAACCTTTACTTGGAGTTAACACGGGACGGGGAGTTCAGCGATGACGCTGAGGAACTACTTGAACTGATAATGCTTGAGGCAGACGACTTAGAAGAAGCTCTTTTTGAAGAGGATAGTCTTATTGTTAAACAAGAAGAAGCTAGATCTCTCCTTGAAGCAGGTGAGTTTCTAAAAGCGATAGTGATTTTCGAAGAGCTTATCGAGGAATATCCAGAGTATTGGTCTGCTTATAATAATCTTGCTTTGGCTAATTTTTATCTTGGCCATCAAGTCAAAGCCAATGAAATTCTTGACCAAGTACTTATCCAAAACCCTGGAAACCTGCATGCGCTATGCAATAAGCTAGTGTTTGCCTATTATCAAAAACGAAGTGACGAGGTTCAAACTTTGGTTGCAACTCTTGCTAAAATCCAACCGCTTTTAGCAGAGCAACAGTTTAAGCTTGGAGCAACCTTTTCGTTGATAGGTGAATATGAGCTTGGGTACAAATGGTTAAATCGCTTAAGAAAATACGGTCATGAAGGAGATGGGGCTTTTTATTATTGGCTCGCACATTCTTCTTATCATACCGGACGGGAACAAGCGGCTAAAAACCATTGGAAAAAAGTGCTTGAGTATAGTCCTGAAAAGGCGGGGCATGAGCCTTGGGGAATTCAGGAACTTGGCCTAGATACGCAAGTTAAAACGATTATAAAAAGATTCCAGAGCGAACATCCTGAAGAACGCCTTTTTGCCTTGTTTTTAACGTCAGTTTCAAACCAGAAGGAGGAAATTCTTTCTGCTAATAAAATTTCCGATAACTTGACGGGGCTAGAAAAGAGCTATCTATCTTATGTTCAATCAGGCACATACAATCCAGGAATGGAACCAGTAATCGGAGCGCACGAAACGGCTCTCGTTTTATATGACTTCCATCAACCAATTGATCATGAAGAAGCAGGCATTTATTTAATCTGGTTTGCTGTGTTCGATAAGGCTGTCAAGGATGGCTTTAATTTTAAAAATAAAAAGGCTTGGGCAGCTGCCGTTGAATTTGTATGGGAAAAGCTACGGGAAGGGAAAATCACAAAAATTGCCGTAGCAAAAAAATATGGACTTTCCGTCTCTACCCTAAACAAATACATCGACTTAGTCGGCGAATGCCTAGAGTAAGTTAGGTAAGTTAAGGTGACAGGCACCATCCAGTTTCTGGATGGTGCCTGTCACCTTTTTTACGTTGCAAGCAAAAATTTGGACTCTTTCTTATTTGTTTTATAGGATAAAGGTAGGTAGCAGATACTAACTATTATCGTAATTGTTCTACAAGGATATACTGCTATATAAAGGAGTGGAGGATATGTCTGAGGAAAAAATTTATGATGTCATTATCATTGGAGCAGGTCCGGCGGGAATGACAGCTGCTGTTTATACATCACGTGCAAATCTTTCTACGCTTATGCTTGAGCGTGGGGTTCCTGGCGGGCAAATGGCCAATACGGAAGATGTTGAAAACTATCCAGGATTCGATAGTATCTTAGGACCAGAACTTTCAACAAAAATGTTTGATCATGCGAAAAAATTCGGTGCTGAATATGCGTATGGGGATGTAAAGGAAATCATCGATGGCAAAGAATACAAGACCATTGTTGCAGGTTCCAAGCAGTTTAAGGCTCGTGCGATAATTATTTCTGCGGGTGCAGAGTATAAGAAAATTGGCGTACCAGGTGAACAAGAGCTTGGTGGTCGTGGTGTATCCTATTGTGCCGTTTGTGACGGAGCGTTCTTCAAAGGGAAAGAACTTGTTGTCGTCGGTGGAGGAGACTCAGCCGTTGAGGAAGGTGTTTACTTAACACGTTTTGCGTCCAAGGTCACGATCGTACACAGACGTGATGAGTTGCGCGCTCAAAAAATCCTTCAAGATCGTGCATTTGCGAATGAAAAAATTGATTTCATTTGGAATCACACAGTTAAGGAAATCCATGAGGAAAACGGAAAAGTGGGCAGCTTGACACTTGTATCCACTAAGGATGGCGAGGAAATGGAGTTTAAAGCAGATGGAGTATTTATCTACATCGGTATGGTTCCATTGACAAAACCATTTGAAGGTCTTGGTATCACCAATAGCAATGGATACATTGAGACAAATGACAAGATGGAAACGAAGGTTCCCGGGATTTTCGCTGCCGGGGATATCCGTGAAAAATCCCTGCGCCAAATTGTAACGGCAACTGGCGACGGAAGTATTGCAGCTCAGCAAGCACAACATTTTGTAGAGGAACTAAAAGAGGAATTAAAGGCAAAAGCTTAAGCCAATCGTATTTATTTAAAATGGGTAGGTTCGTCAAAGTTCGTCTTTGTTTTATCTTCACAATAACGTAATTTTTAATTAACTCTACTGTAACAGTAGTGAAATATTTATCGGGTACAATAGAATTACAAATTGACCCCCTTTTAAAAATATACGTATTGGTGCACAGGCTTTGCCTGTGCTATTTTTTTGTCCTTACATATAGTACAGCCTCTCAATTAGGTATATAACACCATTTCATTTGACCTATCTTTCCCAAGGGATATATTGACAAAATTATCGGTTTTCGATTCATTGTGAGTGGTTTCTAAAAATAGTATAATGAAAATAATGAAAAGTTCGGAGTCCTGTTTTATCTTCAACACGAAATAACCGGACATATAGATTATAATAGTGTAAAAGAAGGTGAACCAATGCAACGGGTGGCTAATTGTCTTCTAGTAAAAGATAACAAGGTATTGTTACTCCAGAAGCCTCGCCGTGGATGGTGGGTGGCTCCTGGTGGAAAAATGGAGCCTGGTGAAACAGCTAAAGAATCCTGTATCCGAGAATATCGCGAGGAGACTGGGATTTATTTATTAAACCCAAAAATTAAAGGAATTTTTACTTTTATAATAAAAGACGGCGATCAGGTCGTGAACGAGTGGATGATGTTCACTTTTAATGCCACAGAATCGACTGGAGTTCATCTTGAAAGATCGGAAGAAGGAGATCTTGCTTGGCATGATACGGAAGAAATCAAAAACCTTCCGATGGCTGCAGGTGATTATCATATTCTCGACTATATGGTACATGGTCAAGGAATTATTTACGGGACATTTACCTACACTCCTGAAATGGAACTCCTTCATTACCGACTTGACCCGAATTAACTTGCATCACTACTCTACTTGTCACAAGCAGACAAGGATAAAAGTAACCAAACGAACAATAACATCATAAATACTATGGGAGGAATAGGAAATGAGTACTGGTTCGACGGACGACAGCCAATTAGTGATTATTACTGGAATGTCAGGTGCGGGGAAAACAGTTGCCATCCAGAGCTTTGAAGATTTGGGCTTCTTTTGTGTCGACAACCTCCCGCCTACATTGCTTCCTAAATTCCTTGAATTAATGAAGGAATCTGGAAATAAAATGAATAAAGTCGCTTTAGGGATGGATTTAAGAGGAAGAGAATTTTTTGATTCGCTCTTTAAAGCACTAGATGATCTTTCCGAATCTTCATGGGTAGCACCGAAAATTCTGTTTCTCGATGCAGATGATGAAACACTTGTACGACGTTATAAGGAAACGCGACGCTTTCATCCTTTAGCGCGCAAAGGTCGCCCTTTAGAAGGGATTAAACTTGAACGCGATTTGTTAGAGGAACTTAAAGGAAGAGCTCAATTAATTTACAATACCTCAGCGCTAAAGCCTAAAGATTTGCGTGAGAAAATCCATGAAGAGTTCTCTAGCAATAAAAAATCAACCTTCACGGTGAATGTCATGTCCTTTGGTTTTAAGCATGGGATTCCCATTGATGCCGATTTAGTGTTCGATGTTCGCTTTCTACCGAACCCGCACTATATTGAACATATGCGGCCAAAAACAGGGTTGGATGATGAGGTTTCAACCTATGTTCTAAAATGGAATGAAACACACAAATTCCTTGAAAAAGTTCTTGATTTATTAACGTTCATGCTTCCTCATTACAAGCGAGAGGGAAAGGCACAATTAATTATTGCAATTGGCTGTACAGGAGGACAACACCGGTCAGTTGCCTTAGCGGAGCATATCTCAAAACACTTCGAAGTGGATTATCAAACCATAGTGACCCATCGGGATATTGAAAAGAGGAAGGAATCTGCGAAATGACCACCAAAACTCAACCTAGAATTGTGATCATCGGTGGGGGAACTGGCCTTCCTGTCTTGCTTCGCGGTTTGAAAAAGTATGATGTCGACATAACGGCAATTGTGACCGTGGCGGACGATGGGGGGAGTTCTGGACGATTACGGGATGAGATGCAAATTCCACCACCTGGAGACATTCGAAATGTACTGGCCGCTTTGTCTGATGTTGAGCCTTTAGTTGAGGAGATGTTCCAACATCGTTTTAAAACTTCCAATGAACTTTCAGGTCATTCGCTTGGAAATCTTATTTTAGCTGCCATGACCTCTATTACTGGGAACTTCTCCCACGCAGTTCAGGAAATGAGCCGAGTGTTAAATGTACGCGGAAAGGTCCTTCCTGCCGCAAACCGCAGTGTTATTTTAAATGCGGAAATGGAAGATGGAAGTATTGTAAGTGGGGAGTCGAAAATTCCGTTTTCGGGGAAAAAAATTAAACGGGTGTTTCTCAATCCTAATCATGTACAGCCGCTTCCAGAAACCCTTCTTGAAATTAGACAAGCTGATTTGATTGTGATTGGTCCTGGAAGTCTCTATACCAGCATTTTGCCAAACTTACTGGTAAAAAAGTTAGGTCAGGCAGTTTGTGAGGCAAAAGCTAAAAAGGTTTATATTTGTAATTTAATGACACAAGCAGGAGAAACGCTTAACTACACTGCAAGTGATCATGTCAAAGCAATCTACGATCATATGGATTGTGCGTTCATCGACATGATTTTAATCAATAATGAAGAGATTCCCCCAGAAATTGAGCTCCGCTATAAGGAAGAGCTTGCAAGGCCAGTGCAGTTTGATTTTGAAGTGTTAAGTGAGCTTGGAATTAGCGTTGTCCAAAAGAAAATCGCAAATCTTGAGGGAAATGTGATTCGTCATGATACTCGAAAAGTAGCAGAAATTTTATATTCACTTCTTCCAAAGTGAAACCTAAAGGAAATTTGTGCGTATTAAGATACAGGTAAACAAGTCTATTCGCAAGTTCATGCTGCTAAGCTGAAGCGTCCTAGATGATGACTAGCTGTAAATGTAGGAGGTGAGGGGGATGTCTTTCGCTTCGGTTACGAAGAAGGAATTAACGAACCTAGAGGTGAAGGGCTGTTGTAGTAAAGCTGAGCTCTCGGCCTTAATTCGAATGAACGGTTCGCTATCCTTTTCAAACCGCGTGCTGATTGTAGACATTCAGACAGAAAACGCAGCTATTGCGCGACGGATTTATACCTTAATTAAAATGAATTATCAAATTCAGGTAGATCTGCTAGTCCGGAAAAAGATGCGGCTTAAAAAGAATAATGTTTATATCGTTCGCTTAAAGGAATCTGCTAAAGAGATTCTAGAAGATCTGAAAATTATCGCAGAAGGATTTTCGTTTATCCAAGAAATTTCGGAAGATTTAATAAAGAAAAAATGTTGTAAGCGTTCTTATTTGAGAGGAGCCTTTCTTGCTGGGGGATCAGTAAATAATCCAGAAACTTCTTCCTATCATTTGGAAATTTCCTCCATGTACCAAGAACATAATCAATCTTTATGTGAACTCATGAATAAGTTCGGGTTAAACAGTAAGACATTAGAGCGGAAAAAAGGGTTTATTACCTATTTGAAGGAAGCAGAAAAAATTACTGAGTTTTTAAATATCGTGGGTGCTCATAACTCCCTACTTCGATTTGAGGATATTCGGATTGTTCGAGATATGCGAAACTCTGTAAATCGGCTCGTTAATTGTGAGACTGCAAATTTAAATAAAACCATTGGTGCAGCTTTAAGGCAGGTTGAAAATATTAAGTTTATTGAGAATACAGTGGGCTTGGAGATCTTACCGGGAAAACTACGTGAGATTGCTGAACTACGAGTAGCGTACCAAGATGTAACCTTAAAAGAATTAGGTGAAATGGTGTCCGGCGGAAGTATTAGTAAATCGGGGATCAATCACCGTTTACGTAAGATTGACGAGATCGCTGACAAGCTGCGTGCAGGAGAGGCAATTGGTCAAAAATAATAAATTTAATAAGGGAGAGGGACAAAGCATGGTAGAAAAACAAGTAATTGTCAAATTAAAGACTGGTTTGCAGGCTCGACCAGCAGCCTTGTTTGTACAAGAAGCAAATCGATTTTCTTCAGAAATTTTTCTTGAAAAAGATGGGAAAAAGGTAAACGCTAAAAGCATTATGGGTCTAATGAGTCTTGCAATTGGCGTAGGTTCTACAGTTAGCCTGATTGTAGAAGGAAAAGACGAGGAAGCGGCACTATCTACGCTTAGTGAATATATTCAGCAAGAAAGCTAAAAAAACTCGCTCCCAAATTGGGGCGAGTTTTTTTATAGATTAGTTAATATATAAGTCTTGACTTTGAGAATTGTCCAGTTCCAGCGCCCTAACGGCTAGTGTCCTTCGCTCTCCGCCCTCCGATTGCGTCAAGCACGAATGCGCCTCCGGCTCTTCGTGTTTCCTTTATCTCAGTTGGAGCGCTCCAGGCCTGTCGTGCGCTGAACAGGGCGCTTGCGCTTTTCTAATTACTTCTTTTCATTTGGATTACGAGTAACAATTTCGTCAATTAAGCCGTATTCCTTAGCGCGTTCAGCGGTCATGAAGTTGTCACGCTCAGTATCGCGCTCGATGACTTCAAGAGGCTGTCCAGTACGATCTGAAAGGATGCCATTTAATTTATCACGCAAGAATAGGATACGTTTTGCAGCAATATCGATTTCTGTAGCTTGACCTTGTGCACCACCTAGTGGCTGGTGAATCATTACTTCAGCGTTAGGAAGAGCATAGCGCTTGCCTTTTTCTCCTGCTGCTAAAAGGAAAGCACCCATTGAAGCTGCCATGCCGATACAAATAGTATGAACTGGCGCCTTAATGAATTGCATTGTATCATAAATGGCCATACCAGCTGTAATACTTCCGCCTGGGCTGTTAATGTAAAGGGAAATGTCTTTCTCAGGGTTTTCCGCCTCTAGGAAAAGAAGCTGTGCGACAATTGAATTGGCAACATTATCATCAATTGCACTTCCTAACATAATAATACGGTCCTTCAAAAGGCGAGAATAAATGTCATAAGCACGTTCCCCGCGGTTTGTTTGTTCAATGACTGTAGGAATTAAATTCATTTTTTTGTTCCTCCTTTTACAAGGTTTTCTCAAGGAACAGCGCACGAGTAATCTGTGCTGAACCATGAGTTCTATGTAGTTTAATGATACACGAATGGTCAATTAAGGTCAAACGAATCACCCTTGACCTGTAGATGAATTATTCGACAATATTCATGCTATCTCACACCCGTTTTCACTATTTCCATCATACCCGCTCTTTTCCTTTTTCAAACAAAAATCCTCTTGCACTCTTATGAAAGTTCCTTTATAATAAGTATTCGTACTGCTAATTCATTCTGTGAATGCTTTTAAAACATGCCCTCGTGGTGCAACGGATAGCACGTAAGATTCCGGTTCTTGAGATGTGGGTTCGATTCCTGCCGAGGGCGCTAAAGAGTGTATAAGTCAACAAGGCTTTATGCAAAAAACCTTCCTAAAAAACTCCTGCTTATATTAAGAGCAGGAGTTTTTTATATTTTGGGAAGAAACGTCCATTCCGTCTAGCACCCATATCATGTAAAATGATAGTAGGGAGGGATTGGAATGGACTTAAAGCCCGGACTGTGGCAAAAGCAAACAATGAAGCTAGCAATGACTCAGGAATTAACGCAAGCGATTGCTTTGTTACAATATTCCTCACAAGAGCTTGTTACTTTTTTAGAAGAAAAAGCAATCGAGAACCCTCTTTTGGAGGTCGAACATAAAAATATTCGTTCACTTGATCGAAAAACAGTCTCAAGGAAACAATCTCGTTCAATGAACTCCCGCGATGGAGAGCGTAATAATTGGATTGAACAAATTGCCGAGAAGACAGGTTCATTAAGGGAACACCTTTTCTTTCAGGTGAATTTATTGGTTTTATCGGAACAAGAACGAAGAATTGTTCACTATTTTATTGACACCATTGATGAAAACGGTTACTTGGGAGTAAGTATCGATGAAACATGCAACAAGTTTGGGATAGAGGATGAAGAGGCTGAGCGTTGTCTGAGATTATTACAAAGCCTGGATCCAATCGGTGTCGGGGCAAGAAGCTTGCAAGAATGCTTATTGTTGCAAGTAAATCATAATGTTAGTAATCAGAATAGCGAATTAAAGGATGATGAAGGCAATAACAACGAAGGCCGCTCGCCGCTAGAGCTGTTAAAAGTGATTCTTACAGAACATTTCGTTCTTTTTGCTGAGAAAAGATGGAAGTCTATTACAAAGCTTTTAAAGATGGACTTAAGGGAGATACAAAAAGCCTTCGACTATGTCCAAACGCTGAATCCTAGGCCTGGTGCAACTTATCAAGTTGAAAAGGCAGCTTATGTAGTGCCTGATGTCATCGTGAAAATTGAAAACAATGAATTAACAGTGGGGCTATTTGATGATACAATTCCAAAGGTAACTTTTAATGAAACTTATTACCGGGAGCTAGCTGCTTACAAAGATGCAGAAGTGGGCCGCTTTCTGCAAGAGAAGCAAAATGATTTTCAATGGATCCATAAAAGTTTGGAACAACGCCGAGAAACCTTAATGAAGGTAGCGCTGAAAATTGTCGAGAAACAGCGTGAGTTTTTTCTTCAAGGGCTTTCGTTTTTAAGGCCTATGACGATGCGTGAGATTTCCGAGGAACTAGATATCCATGAGTCAACAGTCAGTAGGGCTGTACGGGAAAAGTATATCCAAACCCCAACTGGAACGTATGAAATGAAAACTTTATTCTCTAGTTCTGTTCAAACGACAGAACAAGAACAAACATCCTCAAATCACGCAAAAGCGGCCATCGAACTATTAGTAAAAAACGAGAATAAACAGAAACCGCTGTCAGACCAAGATATTGTTCATATGTTAGAAGACCGGTCCGGGATTAAAATCTCGAGGCGAACGGTTGCTAAATACCGTGAGCAATTAGGAATTGCTTCTTCGTCAAAGCGAAAACGTTTTGAATAAGGGTATTTTCCACTAAAGAATTGCGCCGATGAGGTGAAAAAAGTGAAAAGTATTGTGAAACTCTACATGAGGCAGAGATGCCATTTATGTGAGGAAGCGAAGGAAATGCTTGAGGACCTTCAACAAAATTGGGAGTTTGAAATAGTGGAAGTGGATATAGACCAAGACGATCGACTTGTTGAAGCCTATGGAATCACGATTCCTGTAATTGAAGTGGATGGAGAAGAAGTACAAGCAGGTATAATTCATAAAAAATCCATAATTGAAGCGTTTTCACGAAAAAACATGAACTTTATTAGTTGAACTAGCTTATCACTCCTGTTAGAATGAAAAAGGAATCAGGGGTGATTTTTTTTGGAGCAAGTGGGACATAATATGTCACTGCGGGACATAAAAAGCCCACTATATTCTAAAGGGGAAAAAACATCATGCAAGTATTGCTAGATATTCAAAAAAGAATATTGCCTGATCTGATAGAAATTATGCATAAACGTTATTTGATCTTACAAAACATACATACGATGCAACCAGTAGGGCGTCGAAACCTAGCTGTAAGTCTTGGTTTTACAGAAAGGGTTTTGCGTAGTGAGGTCGAGTTTCTAAAAGAACAAAATTTAATTCAAATGTCTACTCAAGGAATGAGCCTGACGGTTGAAGGAAAAGATATACTGGAAAGTCTTGAAGGTATTATGCATGAACTTTCAGGCACAAGCCAACTAGAACAACAACTACAAAAGAAATATGCGGTCACAAAGGCGCTTGTTGTCCCAGGCGACAATGACCAATCCCCTTGGGTCAAGCGTGAACTGGGAAAAGCATGTGTAAACTGCATGAAACAACGCGTTAAGGCAGACAATATCATTGCTGTGACTGGAGGAACCACGATGGCGGCTGTCGCTGAAATGCTTCCTGCAGAAATTGGGAAGAAGAACTTATTGTTCGTTCCGGCAAGGGGCGGGCTTGGACTCGATGTTACGAACCAAGCAAACACAGTAAGTGCGATTATGGCAGAGAAAACCAATTCGAATCATCGTGTGTTCTATGTACCCGACCAGGTTAGCAGTGAAATCTACGATTCCTTTATTAAGGAACCACAGATTTATGAAATGCTTAACCTAATTAAATCCGCTAACATGGTTTTACATGGTATTGGGGAAGCTATCCCAATGGCGAAACGTCGAAATACCACCGCAGAGATCATGGACAAACTCATTGAAGGAAACGCAGTCGGAGAAGCCTTTGGCTACTATTTCAATGAAGATGGAGACATTGTTCATAAGGGTCGAACGATTGGCTTACAACTGGAAGATTTAAATAGTGCCAATCACGTGATTGCTGTTGCAGGAGGGGCATCGAAAGCTAAAGCAATCAAAGCATATTTGAAACAAGCACCGCCCTCAACCATCTTAATTACAGATGAAGGTGCAGCCAAAGTTTTAGTTAAAGGCTAATCTAGCTTGACTGGATTCAGATTGAATCTGTTAGATGAGCAATGCCTTTAATATATAAAAAACGTACCACTTTTCTTCCCAAATTAGGAGGAGATTGAGGTATGTATGGGATGTATAAACGAATGATGTTTATACTATCCTATTAGCGAGAAAAAGGATGGACGAATTAAAGGAGGAAAAAAATCATGGCAGTAAAAATTGGTATTAACGGATTTGGACGTATCGGACGTGTTGTTTTCCGTGCAGCTTTAAATAACCCAAATGTTGAGGTAGTAGCAGTTAACGATTTAACAGATGCTAATATGTTGGCGCATCTTTTAAAATATGATTCCGTTCACGGAAGACTTCAAGAAGAAGTATCTGTTGACGGTGAGTTCTTGGTAGTTGCAGGACAACGTATTAAAGTTACAGCTGAAAGAGACCCAGCACTTATTCCTTGGGGTGAGCTTGGAGCTGAAGTTGTAGTAGAATCTACTGGACGTTTCACAAAGCGCTCTGACGCTGCGAAACACCTAGAAGGTGGCGCGAAGAAAGTTATCATCTCTGCACCAGCGAACGAAGAAGATATCACAATCGTTATGGGTGTAAACCATGAGCAATATGATCCTGCTAACCATCACGTTATCTCAAACGCATCTTGTACAACAAACTGTTTAGCTCCTTTTGCTAAGGTTCTTAATGACAAGTTTGAAATCAAGCGTGGAATGATGACAACAATTCACTCATATACAAATGACCAGCAAATCCTAGATTTGCCACATAAAGACTACCGTCGTGCGCGTGCAGCTGCAGAAAACATGATTCCAACAACTACTGGTGCAGCAAAAGCAGTAGCTCTTGTATTGCCTGAACTTAAAGGCAAATTGAACGGTGGAGCGGTTCGTGTTCCAACTCCAAACGTTTCAATGGTTGACCTTGTAGCTGAGCTTGGTAAAGATGTAACGGTTGAAGAAGTTAACGCAGCGCTAAGAGAAGCGGCAGAAGGCGAACTAAAAGGAATTCTTGGCTACAGCGAATTACCGCTTGTATCTACTGATTACAATGGCGATGCTCATTCTTCTACTATCGATGCTCTTTCTACAATGGTAATGGAAGGCAACATGGTAAAAGTTATTTCTTGGTATGACAACGAGTCAGGCTACTCTAACCGTGTAGTTGATCTAGTTGATTACATCGCTTCAAAAGGTCTTTAATTTAAAACGCATTTAGATAGCACCCATAAGGTATAATCTAGTGGGAAGAAGGGGATTGGGGCCTGTCCCCTTCCCCTTCTTTGTTAGATATGAAAAAGACTCGACAGTTGCGCCTGCGTAAAGTCTACTAAAATTACATACGCTAGCGTTTATCTTAATTAGGAGGTTTCAGCCTTGAACAAACAGTCTGTTAAAGATATAGATGTAAAAGGGAAACGTGTTTTTTGCCGTGTGGATTTCAATGTTCCAATGAAGGACGGCCAAGTAACCGATGAAACAAGAATTCGGGCAGCATTACCTACTATTCAGTATTTGAGTGAACAAGGGGCAAAAGTCATTCTGGCGAGCCATCTTGGACGTCCAAAAGGTCAAGTGGTAGAAGAAATGCGTCTTACCCCAGTAGCAAAACGCTTATCCGAGCTCCTTGGTAAAGAAGTTAAAAAGACGGACGAAGCATACGGAGATGCTGTTAAAGCTGAAATCGGAACGATGAATGACGGCGATGTATTATTGCTTGAAAATGTTCGCTTTTATCCAGGCGAGGAAAAAAATGATGCTGAATTAGCTAAATCTTTCGCTGAGTTAGCGGATGTCTATGTGAATGACGCGTTCGGTGCAGCTCACCGTGCCCATGCATCTACAGAAGGAATTGCACATCATCTTCCTGCAGTTTCAGGACTTCTTATGGAAAAAGAACTAGATGTACTAGGTAAGGCACTTTCTAACCCTGAACGTCCTTTTACAGCGATTATTGGTGGAGCGAAAGTTAAAGATAAAATTGGTGTCATTGAGAATCTCCTTGATAAAGTGGATAACCTCATCATCGGTGGCGGTTTAGCTTATACATTTGTAAAAGCTCAAGGTCATGAGATTGGGAAATCTCTTTTAGAAGCAGATAAAATGGATCTTGCTAATTCTTACATTGCGAAAGCAAAAGAGAAGGGCGTTAAGTTTTATATGCCAGTTGACGTAGTGGTTGCGGATGATTTCTCTGAGGAAGCCAATACAAAGGTTGTTCCAATTGAAGAAATTCCTTCTGATTGGGAAGCATTAGATATTGGTACTAAAACTCGAGAAATCTACGAAGATGTCATCAAAAACTCCAAGCTTGTCATTTGGAATGGACCAATGGGTGTATTCGAATTGGACACATTCGCAAATGGAACGAAAGCTGTTGCTCAAGCGCTAGCTGATGCTACTGATACATACTCAGTAATTGGCGGAGGAGATTCTGCCGCAGCTGTTGAGAAATTTAACCTTGCTGATAAAATGAGCCATATTTCAACTGGTGGTGGAGCTTCTCTTGAATTTATGGAAGGTAAAGCTCTTCCTGGTGTTGTGGCTTTAAACGATAAGTAAGGCTAATATTAAGCATAGAAAACCTTTTCGGAACAAGGTTCTGAAGCATTCAGACCCTTTCGAACGCTTCGGAACCAGGCTCTGAATTATGTGTTATAAGGCTATTTCGATAGGATTCTAATTCCTAAGCCTATTAAAAAGATTTGAAAGGAAGTGCCGGTCATGCGAAAGCCAATCATAGCAGGAAACTGGAAAATGCATAAAACACTACCAGAGGCGAAAAAATTTATTGAGGATGTGAATGGTCTCGTTCCATCTAATGATAAAGTTGAATCTGTAGTCTGCGCACCGGCATTATTTTTAGGTCAGCTTGTCGAAGCGGCCAAAAACCATGATCTAAAAATTGGTGCGCAAAACATGCATTTCGAAGAGAGCGGTGCTTTTACTGGTGAAATTAGCCCGAAAGCATTGGAAGACATCGGCGTAAATTATGTAATCATTGGTCATTCAGAGCGTCGTGAAATGTTTAATGAAACAGATGAAACAGTCAACAAAAAGACAATTGCTGCTTTTAAATACAACTTGACTCCAATTGTATGCTGTGGTGAAACTCTTGAGCAGCGTGAAAATGGCGAAACAAATGATCTTGTTGGGTCACAGGTTACAAAAGCGCTTGAAGGCTTAACCGAAGATCAGTTAAAACAAACAGTCATTGCTTATGAGCCAATTTGGGCAATCGGAACAGGAAAATCTTCTACAGCAGAAGATGCAAATGAAACTTGCGCACATATCCGCAAAGTTTTAGCAGAACGTTTCTCACCTGAAGTAGCAGAGGCTATCCGTATTCAGTATGGTGGTAGTGTGAAACCTGGAAATATCAAAGAATATATGGCACAATCCGATATCGACGGAGCATTGGTTGGTGGAGCAAGTCTTGAGACAGATTCCTTCCTACAGTTATTGGAGGCAGGACAATGAGTAAGACATCTCCAACAGCATTAATTATTCTTGATGGCTTTGCGTGTCGTGGCGAGCAGCAGGGAAATGCTGTTGCCCAGGCAAAAAAGCCAAACTTTGATCGTTATTGGAGTTCATATCCACACGCACAATTAACTGCAAGTGGAGAAGCTGTTGGACTTCCAGATGGTCAGATGGGGAACTCAGAGGTAGGGCACTTAAACATTGGTGCTGGACGTATTGTTTATCAAAGCTTAACAAGAGTGAACCTCTCAATCCGTGAAGGCGAATTTGAACAAAATGAAACGTTTTTAAATGCAATTAAGCATGTGAAAGAAAAAGGCACTGCTTTGCATCTCTTCGGTCTTTTATCCGACGGTGGTGTACATAGCCATATTGAGCATATGTTTGCTCTACTAAAACTAGCGGCTGATCAAGGTGTAGAAAAGGTTTATGTTCATGCCTTTCTTGATGGACGTGATGTTGGCCCACAAACCGCTCCTGGATATGTGAAACAAACGCTAGCGAAAATGAAAGAAATCGGTGTAGGTGAATTTGCTACGATTTCTGGGCGATACTATTCTATGGACCGTGATAAGCGCTGGGAGCGAGTTGAGAAATCGTATCGTTCCATGGTGTACGGAGAAGGTCCTACGTATACAGATCCATTAGAGTTGATTGAAGATAACTATAAAAATGGAATCTTTGATGAATTCGTTCTTCCTTCTGTGATTACGAAGGAGGATGGAACTCCGGTAGCTACGGTTGAGAATGATGATGCGGTTATTTTCTACAACTTCCGTCCTGACCGTGCAATCCAAATTTCGAATACCTTCACGAACAAAGATTTCCGTTCTTTTGACCGTGGCGAGAAGCATCCGGAGAATTTATTCTTTGTCTGCTTAACTCACTTTAGTGAAACTGTTGATGGATTCGTGGCTTTCCAACCAACGAACCTTGACAACACTTTAGGGGAAGTGCTTTCGCAAAACAATATGACGCAATTGCGTATTGCGGAAACTGAAAAGTACCCACATGTGACGTTCTTCATGAGCGGCGGGCGCGAGAATGAATTCCCAGGTGAAACAAGAATTTTGATTAATTCACCTAAGGTTGCAACCTATGACTTGAAGCCTGAAATGAGCGCCTACGAGGTAACAGACGCGTTGTTAAAAGAAATCGAAGCAGATAAGCATGATGCGATTCTTTTAAACTTTGCGAACCCTGATATGGTTGGTCATTCTGGTATGCTAGAACCGACAATTAAAGCAATTGAGACCGTGGATGAATGCCTAGGGAAGATTGTTGATTTAATTGTTTCAAAAGGTGGAACAGCGATCATCACAGCAGACCATGGAAATGCTGACGAAGTGGTTACGCTTGAAGGTTCACCAATGACGGCGCATACGACAAATCCAGTTCCAGTCATTGTGACAAAGCCAGGTGTTGAACTTCGTGAGGACGGAATTCTTGGTGATTTAGCGCCAACGATGCTTGAATTGTTACAGGTTGAGAAGCCAGTCGAAATGACAGGAAATTCTTTAATTAAAAAATAATTCTTGCTCAACTAGTCAGAATAGAACAGAGCACTATTATCATGTTTTTATATTAGACCGATTGATTCGGTAATTTACCTATAAGGAGAGAATACAATGCCATTCATTACAGATGTTTATGCACGTGAAGTACTTGATTCCCGCGGGAACCCTACAGTTGAGGTTGAAGTTTACACTGAATCTGGAGCATTCGGACGCGCTCTAGTTCCAAGTGGTGCTTCTACTGGAGAATACGAAGCAGTTGAACTTCGTGACGGCGACAAGAGCCGTTACCTTGGTAAAGGTGTTTTAAAAGCAGTTGAAAACGTAAATGAAATCATCGCACCATACTTGGTTGGTGAAGAGTTCAATGTACTTGATCAAGTAACCCTTGACCAAGCATTAATCGAATTAGATGGAACTGAAAACAAAGGGAAGCTAGGAGCAAATGCGATCCTTGGTGTTTCTATGGCTGTAGCTCGTGCGGCTGCTGACTATCTTGACCTTCCTCTATATCAATACCTTGGAGGATTCAACTCTAAGCAACTACCAGTTCCAATGATGAATATCGTTAACGGTGGCGAGCATGCCGATAACAACGTTGACATTCAAGAATTCATGGTGATGCCTGTTGGTGCAGAAAACTTCCGTGAAGCTCTACGTATGGGTGCGGAAATCTTCCATGCACTTAAATCAGTATTAAAAGAAAAAGGCTTAAACACAGCTGTTGGTGACGAAGGTGGCTTCGCTCCTAACCTTGGTTCTAATGAAGAAGCGCTTGAAACAATCGTTACTGCGATCGAAAAAGCAGGCTACAAGCCAGGCGAGCAAGTACGTCTTGCAATGGATGCTGCATCTTCTGAGTTCTACAACAAAGAAGACGGTAAATACCATCTTTCTGGTGAAGGTGTTGTTAAAACATCTGCAGAAATGGTTGATTGGTACGAAGAAATGGTTAATAAATACCCAATCATCTCAATTGAAGATGGTCTAGATGAAAACGACTGGGAAGGTCACAAGCTATTAACTGAGCGTCTTGGCGGTAAAGTACAGCTTGTTGGTGATGACCTATTCGTTACAAATACAAAGAAATTATCTCAAGGTATTGAGCAGGGTGTTGGCAACTCCATCCTAATCAAAGTGAACCAAATCGGTACACTAACTGAAACATTTGATGCAATCGAAATGGCGAAGCGTGCAGGTTATACTGCAGTTATCTCTCACCGTTCTGGTGAAACTGAAGATTCAACAATCGCTGACATCGCAGTTGCAACAAATGCTGGTCAAATCAAGACTGGTGCACCTTCACGTACTGACCGTGTTGCAAAATACAACCAACTTCTTCGTATCGAAGATCAGCTTGGTGAAACAGCACAGTTCAACGGCATCAAATCTTTCTACAACCTTAAGAACTAATTTGGATAAAAGAACGGAAAAAAACGCTGGCGGTTGCCAGCGTTTTTTTATGAGCAAATTATGAAGGGCGTCCAGTAATTTGAGAAATGTGGTTATAATGAAACTGTGAGTAGATCATAGAGCTTAAAAAGGTGGAGATGAGAAAAAAGTGCTGTATGAGGAGTTCATTGCACAAAATTGACTCAAGTCTCTCTCCAGACCACTCATACAGCAATTGTAAAATATTTGTCTAGATTTGGTAATGACATAATGCAATGGTCATTGTCGAACCTACCAAAATCGTTACAATAACATGAAAGTTTCGATAGTTGACAAAGACAAGTATTGTTTCATTCTCAAAAATATGATAAATTTATACTATTGTTATACGCAGTTTCAGGAGGTTGCTTCATGCATACATTTTTAATTGTTCTATTGATCATCGATTGTCTTGGTTTGATTGCCGTTGTGTTACTTCAATCTAGTAAAAGTGCGGGCCTTTCTGGTGCGATTTCAGGCGGAGCTGAAACATTATTCGGCAAGCAAAAGGCAAGAGGAATTGACCTCGTGCTGCACCGTATCACGATTGTCTTGTCTGTCTTGTTTTTTATTCTTACAATTCTTGTTACTTATTTTGATGTTTAAAATAAACAAGCAAACCCAGTCTCATAGGAGGCTGGGTTTTTTAATGTACCTTCTTAAGGAGCGTATCTCTGGATTGTTGTGATGCGGTTTGTTAAAACTAAATAGGACTAGAAAAGAAAAGGTGGCATAATGAAGCCGGTTAAACGAATTTAATCAAACGATTGATTAAGAAAAACGATGAACGAAAAAGGTTGAATACAATAAAGATAAGGGAGTATTTTAAATGAAAAAGTTAGTACCAAAACCATTTACATTCAAGGCAGGGAAACGAGCAGTGTTAATGCTGCATGGTTTCACAGGGAATTCCGCTGATGTTCGCATGATGGGAAGGTTTCTTCAAGAGAAAGGCTATACATGTCATGCCCCGATTTATAAGGGTCATGGGGTTCCACCAGAGGAATTGGTTCATACAGGTCCCGAGGATTGGTGGCAGGATGTCTCGAAGGCATATGAGTTCTTGAAAAACGAGGGATATGATGAGATTGCTGTAGTAGGACTTTCGCTTGGAGGAGTATTTTCATTGAAATTAGGGTATACAGTCCCAGTAAAGGGAATTGTCCCAATGTGTGCACCGATGTATATAAAAAGTGAAGAAGTTATGTACGAAGGAGTTTTAGCGTATGCTAAGGAATATAAGAAGCTAGAAGGGAAATCGGATGAACTTATTGAAGCGGAAATGAAAGAGTTTAAAAGGACCCCTATGGGAACGTTAAAAGCATTGCAGGAATTAATCGCTGATGTTCGCAACAATGTTGATATGGTATATGCCCCTGTTTTTGTCGTTCAAGCTCGCCATGACAAGATGATTAATACAGAAAGTGCCAATATCATCTATAATGAAGTAGAGTCAATACAAAAAGAAATCAAATGGTATGAAGAATCTGGACATGTTATTACCTTTGATAAAGAACGTGATCAGCTACATGAGGATGTTTATGCGTTTTTAGAGAGCTTAAATTGGAAAGAATAATGAATAGTGTAATTATAACTACTAACTTTATTAACAAGATACCCACAAAAGGAGGGATTACATATGGAAGATAGTATTCAAAGTCATATAGACCAATTGCTTCATTATATGAAGGATGAGGCCTATAAGCCATTAACTGTACAAGAGCTTGAACAAGCGTTTGGAATTGAGGACTCAGGTACCTTCAAGGATTTTGTAAAAGCACTCGTCGTGATGGAGGAAAGAGGACTTGTTGTCCGGACACGAAGCAATCGCTATGGGTTACCAGATAAAATGAATCTTATACGCGGGAAACTGACAGGTCATGCAAAAGGGTTTGCGTTTGTGATACCTGATGAACCTGGAATGGATGATATTTTTATCCCACCGAATGAAACGAATAACGCTATGCATGGTGATATCGTGCTTGCACGTGTTTCATCTACAAGCTCTGGACAGCGCCGTGAAGGAACCATCGTACGAATTGTTGAACGGGGAGTTCAGCAAGTTGTCGGTACTTATACAGAAAGTAGACATTTCGGGTTCGTGATTCCTGATGATAAAAAGTTTGCTAGTGATATTTTTATCCCTAAGGAAGCAAGTGGAGGGGCAGTTGAAGGCCATAAAGTCGTTGTTAAACTAACAAGTTATCCGGATGGTCGCAAATCAGCTGAGGGTGAGGTTATCTCCATCCTTGGTCATAAAAATGACCCGGGGGTAGATATTCTATCTGTCATTCATAAACATGGTTTGCCAACGGAGTTCCCAGCAGATGTGCTTGAACAAGCGAATGAAACTCCAGATGAAATTGATGAAAAGGAACTTGCTAACCGTCGAGATCTCCGCGATGAGGTCATCGTTACTATTGATGGAGCGGACGCAAAGGATTTGGATGACGCGGTAACGGTGACAAAGCTAGATAACGGCAACTATAAGCTCGGTGTTCATATTGCTGATGTTAGTTATTATGTTGAAGAGGGGTCGCCAATTGACCGTGAAGCTGAAGATCGTGCAACAAGTGTTTATTTAGTTGACCGGGTAATTCCGATGATTCCGCATCGGTTGTCTAATGGAATTTGTTCATTAAACCCGAAGGTGAACCGATTAACACTAAGTTGTACGATGGAAATTTCCTCTGCCGGGGAAGTGGTCAAACATGAAATCTTCCAAAGTGTCATTAAAACAACCGAGCGAATGACGTATCATGATGTGAACTTAATTTTAGTTGAGAAGGATGAGGAAGTTCGCAAGCGCTACGAGTCGCTTGTTCCGATGTTTGAACTGATGGAAGAATTAGCTGAAGTTCTCCGTAATAAGCGGATGAATCGTGGGGCAATTGATTTTGACTTTAAAGAATCAAAGGTATTGGTTGATGAAAATGGTCATCCGTCAGACGTGGTTTTGCGTGAACGTTCAGTAGCTGAGCGTTTGATTGAGGAGTTCATGCTTGTGGCAAATGAAACGGTCGCTGAACATTTTCATTGGATGGATGTTCCGTTCATTTACCGTATCCACGAAGATCCAAAAGAAGACAAGCTTAGAAGATTCTTCGAGTTTATTACGAACTTTGGTTATATCGTAAAAGGTACCGCAAACTCTGTACATCCTCGTGCCCTTCAGGAAATTATTGAAGAGGTTCAAGGGAAACCAGAGGAAATGGTTGTCTCTACTGTCATGTTGCGTTCTATGCAGAAGGCGAAATACTACGAGGAAAGTCTAGGGCATTATGGGTTGTCGACCGATTATTACACACACTTTACTTCACCAATCCGACGATACCCTGATACAATCGTTCACAGGTTGATTCGAACATATCTAATTGAAGGAAAAGTAGATCAAGCCACTCGTGAAAAGTGGAATGCCCAGCTGCCGGAAATCGCCAAGCATTCATCTGATATGGAGCGTCGCGCGGTAGAGGCGGAGCGTGAAACAGATGAGTTGAAGAAGGCAGAATATATGGAAGACAAGATTGGTGTCGAGTACGATGGCATTATTAGCTCGGTCACCAACTTCGGTTTATTCGTTGAGCTCCCTAATACAATTGAAGGTCTGGTTCATGTAAGCTATATGACAGACGATTATTATCGTTATGATGAGCGCCATTATGCGATGATTGGCGAGCGGACCGGGAATGTCTTCCGTATTGGAGACGAGATTACGGTTCGCGTCGTGAACGTGAATAAAGATGAACGATCGATTGACTTTGAAATCGTCGGCATGAAAGGTACCCCACGCGAGCGTACTTCAACGCCTAAAGTGTTTAAAACTGGTAGTAGTGAACGCAAGCCAAGACAGGGGAAAAAACAAGACTCTCCTAGTAAGTCAATTGGCCGTGGCGAAGGACCAAAGAAAAAAGGCAAGAAGCGTAAGTTTTTCGAAAATGCACCAAAAGCAAAACGGAAACCTAAAAAACGTTAACGGCCGCTTAAGTGCCTGACACCTGGTGCGGTGAAAAGGTGAAAGTGCATGGTGCCTGACCTCTAGACTAGGTCAGGCACTTGCCTTTATGGTAAAATAGAAGAGGAAAAAGGGGGAGACAGTATGCCTAAAGGTGCCGGCAAAACGGTAGCACAAAACAAAAAAGCCTACCATGATTATTTTGTAGAAGATACATTTGAAACAGGAATCGTTCTTCAAGGTACAGAAATCAAATCGATTCGTGCTGGACGTGTGAACTTAAAAGATTCCTATGCACGTGTTCAAAATGGCGAGGTATTTCTCTATGGAATGCATGTAAGCCCGTATGAACAGGGTAATCGTTATAACCATGACCCGCTTCGTGAGCGAAAGCTTTTATTACACCGTCGTGAGATTAATAAACTGATTGGTGAAACAAAGGAAACTGGATACGCATTAGTGCCGTTAAAAGTTTACTTGAAGAATGGTTATGCCAAGGTGTTGCTTGGTCTTGCTCGCGGTAAAAAGAAGTACGATAAGCGTGAGGATTTGAAGCAGAAGGAAGCAAAGCGTGAGATTGAGCGTGCTTTTCGTGATCGCCAGAAAATGTAGCAAGTTCTAATGGACATTAGAAGCTATTATTGAAATTGGATAATCATTTCCAGTTGAAACATTTCGTCAGTGTGCTATAATAAGTCTTGTCACCACGAGTGGCAAACAGCTTTTTGCTCGGAACAACACCGAGTATCCTAACGTCTGTTCTATATTATATATGGGGACGCTACGGATTCGACAGGGGTAGTTCGAGCTTAGGTTGCGAGTCGAGGGGATCGGCCTCGTTAAAACGTCAAAGCCTATAACTGGCAAAACTAACAACAACTTCGC
>Ga0180215_1000264_pt1 | contig 71897 bp, 64 predicted proteins | sample eDN3rd37CBELigBY_FD_128871 | JGI IMG/M metagenome (GOLD analysis project Ga0180215, IMG submission 128871) | Enriched backyard soil microbial communities from Emeryville, California, USA - eDNA 3rd pass 37_C BE-Lig BY (version 2) (version 2) | ecosystem: Environmental > Terrestrial > Soil >...
CACTCCTACCGAACCCGACATCACAAGGAGGACATCCGCCCCTCCGCGGAAGATGCCGTGTAGCTCCGCCCGAGGGCGACAAAGTTTAGAGAGAAACCGCGACAGAATACAGAGAACCCACAGACGTAGAGCCCCGAGGTGCTCTACGAACGTCGCATCCAACTTCTCCTCCAGGACCCGTATACGGCACCGGCGGGGCAAGGGGTGCTGGTTCTGGATGAGACGGGTGATCGGAAGTGGGGGGCACGTCACTCGCAGCCACCCCCCTTCGCCTCTACCACCGAAAGTAACAGACTACCGACAACCAACTCTCCGGCGGGGGCCGCTGACAGATGCATTCCACCATTGCACGCCCGTTCAGGGAAAATCACTCCCCCATCGAAGCGCTCACATCCCGCCGCGCTTCGGCGAGAATGTCGTCATAGTTCGGCGCTAGAATTTCAACCAAGCGCTTTTCCAATGCACCCTCTAATAGCCACAGCACCTTTTGCTCTGCCTTATCTAGTGTCATGGTAGCATCGGAGGCGTCGAAACGAACCAACCAATCGAACAGTACTAGTGCCTCTGCGCGTGTCAACCGGAACTCAATCAAGCTTTGTTCCATTTCCCTTACTCCCTGGTTCGACTGTAAATTTTTATCTAGTTATCCGGCAGCATGACAGGAAAATTCCCACCATATCGTGCTACCGACATTTGCGAGCGAGTGAGAGAACGCGAATCCGATCCTCCTCGCTCCACTCCACTCGAGACGCCTGCAGCCACATACTGATCTTCTCGTCCGGGGGAGACTAGCCGAACTGCATTTCCTACGCCTACCCTGTAACACTCCGCTACTTAACCCAAGTTGCCATCAGGCCGCCCATGAGACTTGCAGGCCTGTGCTGGAGTGGTTCCCATCACCCAACGCGGAGCCAGCACCTTGGACGACCCGATTGTCGCGATCTACTGCCTCTGCGACGATCCACTCAGGCCCTGCGGCACCACAAAGATCCACAGTACGAGATGTCCGATGCCGAGGTGATGACCACGGCTCTGGTCGCCGCGCTCTACTTCGGCGGTAACCAGAAACGCGCCTGTCAACCTTCTTATTCACCACACTATGTTCCACACTTGCTCTCAAGGCGCCAACGTTCGGCGGAAGATCGGATGATTCTCGGCATAGCAACTCCTAATTTACAACTGCTGTGGAGAGTTACCTCCGATCACCGCCGATGTGGCCGTGTTTCTTCGCTTACCTACTCAATTCGCAACTCGGGTTAGTTAGAATAGGCGGCCAGTTGTAAGAACGCTGGAAAGTTGTTCAGATGAAAGGCGCCATGCGCTCCCATAATTCCCATTCAGATCCGTATAAACATTCAAGCCAGTTCTTGCGTCAAGATAGTTGATTATTGACTGTTTTCGGTAAGTCCCAGGGATCACTTGAGTGTATGGGGAATTCACGTGCTGGTGAATCACCCTACTGAATTCTGCGGCTTTACGCTTGTTCCAATTCCCGGACAGTCCAAAATCAGCCCCATGCTTACTAAACCCTTTCTGCATATTCCTTTCCGTCCTCAGGAGCACCATGCTCGTCGGTGCTACCTTGTTGCCGAATTTCCCGAGCGTCGCGCCCCACCCCACGAAAGGCACCGCTGACGCCAGACTCAGTCCTCCGTTGACATTATCACCACGGGCAAAATAGATCCCTGCGTTGGCTATATCTGCGATTTCACCTATGCCCGGGACAAGTCCAGCCACATCAAGTGCTGTCTGCACCCCATCAAGCAGACCGAGCATTGACTCACCGCGATCCGACCGCCATGACCCCGTTCCATCCTGCGCCCACGCACCGGTGCAGTCCCATCCCGAACCCCACTTCGAGATGTCCATATAGGTACCATCGTACTGGATCAGAATATCCACGTAGTACCTGCAAGGCGCTAGCCCACTCGGATCTCGGGCATTGATCGGATCGTTCCCTACGTACAGATAAGGGTTGATCCCACCTGCCAGCCCGATCGGATCCTCGCTGATGAAACGCTGCAGAACCGGGTCGTAGTACCTGGCCCGGTAGAAGTACAGCTCCACATCCGCATCCCACTCGCGCGCCGTGAACGTCAGAGGGTTCTCCACCGGCGCCACGCCCTGCGGGGTCGTCTCCGTGATCTCTCCGAAGGGCCTGTACGCGTACTCCTTCACCACCTGCCCGTTTTCGTCGATCAGCCCCACCACGTGCCCGGGGCTCTCGGTCAGGTAGTAGTACGTCTTCCAGTTCCCCGCCGAGTCCCGGCGCCGCATGCTGTGCGGCGCGTCCACTCCCGGGTAGTAGACGTACTCCGCCAGGTCCCGCCCTTCGCCATCCACCTCCAGGATCAGGTGAGCGCCGTTGTAGACGTATTCCCGTACCACGCCGGCCGTCTCCTTGCGGATCCGGCGCCCAAGCCCGTCGTACCGGTACGTCGTCGTCCGGCTCTGTCCTCTGCGCGTCGTCGTAACCTGGGTCAGCTGTCCCAGTGCGTTCCACTCCAGCACCTGGTCGAAGAGGCCGTCGGTGCTGTACTTGCGTTTCATGTTCCCGTCTGCGTCGTACTCCATCCGCAACAGTCCCACCGCCTTCAGGAGGTTCCCTTCGTACACCCCCCCCCGATTGGTGCGGTTCCCCACCACGTCGTACAGGAACGTATCCGTCCACTCCGTCGTGCTGCCTGGCAGGCGAATGCATCGCTCGCCTCGCCCTTCGAGCCAGACGCACTCCTCCTGGGGGCTGGTCCTTCCCTTCTCGTACCTCTTGAGTTCGCCCAGCGCGTCGTAGTCGTATCGTTCGTACCTGCGGGTGCCGTCCGTCTGTGGCGCGCCCGTGCGTGCCAGGATCCGGCCGAACGGGTCGTGCTCGTACCCCACGCCGAACTTCCGCTGCAGCTCGGGACGGGAGGAGTTCGTGTACGTGATCGACCCCAGGTTGTGCGTTGCGGGGTACTTGAAGTCGAGCACTGTACTCGTGGACCGGGTGGGAAGCGTCAGCTTCGACACCCGGCCCTCGTCCCCGGATTTGACCTGGGTCAGGTCGCCGTACACAGAAGCCGTGGCCCCACGCCCCGTGACTCCCAGGCTCACGAGCCCCTGCCCCAGGACGGAGTTGTATCTCGCCTCATACGGGACCTGTCCCTCCCGCAGGTCCGGCGTGCGAAGACGTACGTAGGACTCCGTCCCGTCCTGGTTCGAGATGTTCTGCACCGTGTACACGCGCGACCCGCGGGTCACCACCGTGGTCGCCTGCGAGAGCGGCTTGCCCGCGATGATGGAATGCTCGGGCGTGGGATCGGTCCGCATCTCGTCGCGGCTGACCTGGAATCCTCCCGCGTCGAAGTGCGTGACGGTTACCGTGGAGTCGTTGGACGCGTAGTCCCACGTGGTCCGCGTCCCGTCGTTGAGCACCCGCTGCTCCGTCAGCCTCCCCTGCACGTCGTACTTGAAGCGGACCGTCTGGTTGCGCCGGTTCGTGGTCTCGGTGATCCGACCGAAGAGGTCGTACGAGTACTGCAGCGCCTGGAGCGGGTTCGGGGTGCGGCCCGGCTCGCGCACGATCTCCCGGATGGTCCACCCCACCGAGTTGGGTACGAACTCCGTCTCCCGCCCCTTGGGATCACGGACCTTCCGGACGTAGATCCCGTCGTACTCCGTAACCGTGCTATGCTGGTTCGCATCGATCACCGTCACCGGCCGGTTGACGAGGTCGTACACGGTCCTGACGCTGTCCCCGAGCGCGTTGGTGACCCTCCGCTGCCGCCCGTACGCGTCGTACTGGAAGCGGGCGGCTCCGTTCTGGTCCGTGACCGTCTCCACGTTCGCCCACGGGTTGGTCCCGTCGGTGTTGCCGTAGGTGTACTCCACCGCGTGATTCCCGGGGTCGGTCACCTTCCGGATCCTGAAGTCCGCGGTGTACTCGTATGTGGATAGCTTCCCGTACGACCAGCTCTGGGAGACGAGTCCGCGGCTGTCGATGGAGTTCATCGCGATCAGCGCCGGAGGTATCGTCTCGTACGTTTTACGTTTTACGGTGGACACGAGGCCGTACGGTCCGTACTCGTAGGTGAGCGTGACCCACTCACCTCCGTTCGGCTTGCTGCGCTGGGTCATCAGCTTCGTGCCGTCCCACGTGAAGCGCACGGAATCCCCGTTCGCAGAGACCACCAGCGTGTCCCGTCCCTGACCGTCCCGATACGCGTAGTCGGTCCGCCCCTTGTTGTCCCTCACCTGCATCGCGGCGCCGAACCGGTCCATCCAGAACTCCACCTTCTCCTGGAGCGGGTTGGTCACCGAAGCGACCACCTCCTCGCGACGGCGCAGCGGCCCCGTGCTGCTCCCTGCGGCGGGGAGCAGGACCGCTTCACGCGAGGTGAACGTGGTGACGGACCGCTCCTGCTTCTCCACCCCGTCCACGCGGGTGGTCACCCAGGGCCCACTGGCACGCTCCAGCTTCCCGGCCCGGTCGTAGACGTATTGGCCGACGGCTCCGTTCGGGTCGGTACTGCTCGTCATCCGGTGGGCGGCGTAGCCCATCTGGACCCGAAGGCGCTTCTCCGGAACCCCACCGGCGGCGGGAGAGGCCACGTTCTCCACCGATACCAGGTCCCCCGCGGCATCGATGGTAAAGGTGCTCACTCGGCCCATCGGGTCCTGGATGGTGCTCAGCTTCCCGCGTCCGTCGTAGTTCAGCGTGATGGGTAGATCCGCGCGCGGATGGACGTGGGTAAGCCGCTCACCCTGCCAGGTGTACTGGGTGGCTTCGTCGAAGCGATTCGACGCCGAGGTCAGCCTTCCCATCAGGTCGAACCGAAGCGTGGTTCCGTCGATGTAGCGACGGACGTAGTTGACCGGCTCGTAGACGAACTGGGTGTTGCTACCCGTTCCGACTCTAACCCTTTGTTGGACCAGCGAGAGCGTGGAATAGTCGCCCGGGGGGGAGGTGTATTCGCACTCCTGATCCTCACACGAAGAGCCCTCGAAGAACGCGGCCGATCCATCGCCTTCCGTAAGCAGGATTCCGCCGCCCACGAAGCGAAGCCGCTGCAGCCCGGGCATGGTCCACCCGGCCCCGAACGGACTGTTCTTCTCGTTCACCACCAGTACCCGCACGGGGGTGCTGGCCTCGTCGGAGGTGCCACTCGTCCAGTGGGTAGTCACCACCGCCGTGTAGTGGTACACACCGGTCTCCAGGCCGCTCACGTCCATCTGCCCCGCCAGGCGAAAGGTGCCGCGCCGGCTGGCCGGGAAGGTGATCTGGCTTCCGCTCGTGAACGAAACAAACGCGCCCGCCGCATTCTTCAGCCGCAAGGTGTACGAACTCGGCTGCACGCTCGAGACGTCGGTGACGTCCACCTCGATGGTGACCCGCGGGTTGGCCTGACCGCTGCGGTACATCAGCCCCACCGACCTGGGCTGATCCTTGAGAACGAACGCGGGAGTCTCGTAGCCGGCGGTGACCTCGAAGCAGTCCACCGCACACTGCGCGGTGTTCAGGTAGTTCCCGTTGAAAGGCTCCGCACTGACGCGGGGCTTTTCCCGGTCACCCACGTACCGGAAGTACTCCGCCGTCTGTTCCGTACAGGCCATCCAGTCACAGATGCGGGCGACCAGGGTGTTCAGTCCGGGCTCAAGCGAAACACCGAAGGTCTCGGTAGACGTCACGCCGCTCGCCGCGCCGACGGCGAGGGGACGCCCGTTGAGCAGGATCTCGCGCCGGCTGTTGACGAGGTCTGCATCGTCCGACCACGCGACACGCGTGGTCAACGAGGCATTGGCCGTGGTGGCAGTCATGGGACTGATCGCGACGGCCGGCGGGGACACGTCCAGGTAGTAGATGGCCTCTTTCTGAGAGCAGTTCCAGAGGAGGTCGCAGATCTCCACCTGCAGGGTGTTCCGGCCCGGGGCGAGCGTCCGCGTCAGGCTGAACGTGGCGTACGTACCGTTGTCGAACGACTGAACGTGATAGTCGGCCACCGGTTGGCCCTGGTGGCGAATACGCAACTGCGAGAGGTCCAGCTTGTCGTCGTCGCTCACGTACAGATAGATCGGAAGCGACGCTTTCGTGAACGTCCCCGGCTGCGGGTTGATGATGATCTGCGGGCCCTGGTTGCTCGACTGCGGATCGAAGTGATAGAGCCGTCTGCGCGTCTCGCAGTACGAACCCTGGCAAACGGACACCTCCAGGCTGTTGACTCCCGTTTGGAGCTGGAGCGCCTGCTGCTGGCGGATCTCCACCCGTCCCGCCCCCATGCTGGCGGGAGCCCCGAACCGCGACTTTATGGCCGCCCCGTTTAGGCGCGCTCCATAGTTGTACGCCAGCACGCAGAACGGGGTGAATGCGTCGCACGGCTCGCCGGCCCAAGAGGCGATCACGTTGAGCAGGGTCGCCTCCCGCATCACACCGCCGGTGGGATCGATCACGATCCCGAAGGAGCCGGATGCCGCCGGGGGCTGAATGTCCAGCAGCACGCGGCCACTATGCGTGGTGCTGGAGTGCATGCTGTGGGTGGCGGTCAGGCGGATCTCCGCGTCCAGCGCCGCACTGCCTGCGTTGAAGGAAACCGTCGCCGACTTGGTCTCGCCGGGATTCAGGTCGACGTACGCCGCCGTGCTGCACCCCGTCACCGCACCCGTGCAGGTGGCCTGCAGGTTGAACCGGCCCGCCGTGCTGCCGAAGTTGCGGAGCTGGAAGGTGTACGTCCCCGGCTTCCCGCTCTCGACCGTGTGGACCTGGAGTTCGGGCACCACCCTCACGCTCGTGTTCACTCCACCGACCTGGATGTTGACGATCCCCTGGGCGGTGGTGTTGGGCTGCCCCTGAACGCTCACCGTCAGGCCGAGCGACCCCATTCCCGGACCGGCACGCGTGCTGTATTGGACCGGCACGGACATGGAGGTGCCGGCCGACATGGACAGTGTTGAAGTCTGGGTGGTTGCGGAGGTGACCACGACGCAGTCACCGCACCCTGCCGCCACATTGAGGTTCACAGCCTGCGACGAAGTGTTCGTGACCAGGAAGTCCTGTCTGAGCCCACTCCCTGACGCCGGTGCCGAGAGGGTGGTCCCGTTTGGAGTGACCGTAAGGGACGAGGACGCTACGGCCCAGCTCACCTGCGCGGCCGCCGCCTCCGCCCGGTCATAGAATTCGACGACCACTTCGTGCACGCCGGCCGTAAGCGTACGAGTGGCCGTGTGCGTCGTGCGGCCCTGGTCACGCCACTCGTTGATCAGCAGCTGACCGTTCACCCAGACGCGGATCCCGTCGTCGGCGGATGCGGTGAACGCGTAGGCACCTGCATTGAACGAGTGCTTCCCGACCCAGCGAGCCGAGAAGTTGTCCGGCCCGACTCCCGGCACCGGCCCGCCGAGCCCCCAGTCGTGGTTGATCGCCGTCTCGCATCGCGTGACCACGGGCGTACCCGCAAGCCCCACCCCCTGGTAGTAACTCGCCTGGAACTGGCCGGTGGAGCAGCTCGATGTCGGAGCAACGGCCCAGCTCACCTGCACGGCGGCGGCTTCCAGGTGGTCGTAGTACTCGACGATCACCTCGTGCTCGCCGGCCGTGAGCGTACGTGTCGCAGTGTACGTCGTGCGGCCCTGGTCACGCCAGGCATCGATCAGCAGCTGGCCGTCCACCCACACACGGACCCCGTCGTCGGCGGACGCGGTGAACGTGTAAGTACCTGCATTGAAGGAGTGCCTACCGACCCAGCGTACCGAGAATTTGTCGGGGCCGATTCCCGGCGCCGGCCCTCCGAGTCCCCAGTCGTGGTTGATCGCCGTCTCGCACCGGGTGAGCAACGGCGCACCCGAGAGCCTGACTTCGTGATAGTAGTTCGCCAGGAACTGTCCCACGGGACAGCTGGCGGGCGGGGTGGAGGTGGTCACCGTGATCGGACTCCACCGATCGGTTCCTACAGCAACGGACGATCGTTCAGTGTCCCCAACCCGGATGGCATCCGTCGCATCAGCACTCGTAGGGAAGATTGCCGGAATGAGGAACGCCAGAATGGTCAGCAGTACACGGGAACTGCCGGAGCGACGCAGCATGGATAGGCCTAAAGAAAGGGAGTGTAGCGAATACGGTACGCGCTCTATATTGAAAGAACTGGGCCACGGTTTTTTAATGCGCGCAAGATATTGCCACATAAATACTTATGCGAAATCTCAATATTTTCACCTGTGTGAAATTTCTCAACTTTGATAGTTGCCAACAGGACATTTAATACTAAAACATTACACAACTACCATATACATGACTCTCAATTTTGAGAGTCAGATTCTCACTTTTGATAGGCACGATCGCGCCAATACCAAGGAAAAGCCGGAGGCGCATTGCGCCCCCGGCACCCACCCGCCTCCCCGACGACGGGCTGCTCTTCGACTTACCCCCGACCCGCTACCTCTCGATGGGGAGCCTCACCGCGTTCCCCCACTCCGTCCACGACCCGTCGTAGTTCCTCACCTTGTCGAACCCGAGCAGGTACGTGAGCGCGAACCAGGTGTGCGAAGAGCGCTCGCCGATACGGCAGTAGGCGATGGTCTCCCTGCGCGGATCCAGCCCGAGCTGCTCCTCGTACAGCCCCCGCAGCTCCTCCGCCGACCGGAACTCCCCCGTGTCCGGGTTCACGGCGCGCGCCCAGGGCATGCTCCGGGCCCCCGGGATGTGCCCGCCGCGCATGGCCCCCTCCTGCGGGTAGTCCGGCATGTGCAGCTTCTCGCCGCTGAACTCCTCCGGCGAGCGCACGTCCACCAGCTGCCCCTCCTGCTGCACGTGCTTCAGCACGTCCTCGCGGAAGGCGCGGATCCGCTCGTCGTCGCGCTGCGGCACCGGGTAGTCGGTGGCCGGGTAGTCGGGCACGTCGGTGGTCATGGGGCGCCCCTCGTCCTCCCACTTCTTCCGCCCACCGTCCATCACCTTCACCCGCTCGTGCCCGAACAGCTGGAAGACCCAGAGCGCGTAGGTGGCCCACCAGTTGTTCTTGTCGCCGTAGAACACGACGGTGGTGTCGGGTCCGATCCCCCGGGCGCGCATCAGCTCGGCGAACGCCTCCGGCTCCAGGTAGTCGCGCTGGAAGGGGTGCTGGAGGTCGGAGTGCCAGTCCACCTTCACCGCGCCGGGGACGTGGCCGGTGTCGTACAGGAGCACGTCCTCGTCGGACTCCACGATGCGGACCTGCGGGTCGTCGAGGTGCTGCGCCACCCACTCCGTGGAGACCAGCGCCTCCGGGTGCGCGTACCCTCGCTCTTCGATCGGCTGGCTCGCCATGGTCTGCCTCCTGGGAAAAGGATCGTGCGGACGGCGTCCGCTTCGGACTTCCGCAAAACGAAAATCGCCCGGCCCGCTCCGAAGAGGGGACCGGGCGACGCGCCGGGGCGTCCCCGGCCGGCTCACGCGCCCTTCGCGGCGCGCCGCCCCCCGTCCGCCGCCCCCGGAGGGAGCCGGCGGCGGGTACACGACTCGGGACGCGGAGCGGCGGCGTTCATGGCGTGAACGCTACCCGCGCGGGAGGGGGGATGTCAAGACGCGGCCGCGCCTCCCTCCGCCTCGCGGACGGCCCGCTCCGCGGCCTCGAACCCCATGCGCGAATGGGTCCCGTCGCAGAAGGGCTTCTTCGTGGAAGCGCCGCACCGGCAGAGGGACACCCGCTTCTTGGCAGAGATGTCGTACTCGTTTCCGTCGGCGTCGATCAGCCGCACGGGCCCCTCCACCGTGTAGGGGCCGTTGTTGTTCAACTTGATGGTCACCACCGCCTCGTCCGCCATTTCGTCGTTTCCCGTGAGAGTTCAGACGGCGCCGCCGACCGCGGCGCCGTACATCCAGGCGATTCCCAGCGCCACGCTCCCCAGCGCGGTCGCCGCCCGCAGGAGGCTCGCCAGCCCCGGAAAGCGGCTCCCGGCCTGGTCGAAGAGGACCCCGGCCACCACGGCGTAGATCCCCATCGCCACCGTGGTCCCCACCCCGAAGAAGAGCAGGTACCCCCCCGCCATCCAGGGCGAGGCGGTGAGCGCGATCGGGAGCAGGGCGATCAGCGGGGCCGTGCCGGCGAGGCCGTGCGCCACCCCCACCCACAGCGAGCCGCCCCGCCCGTGGCGGTGGCCCCCGTGTGTACGCGGCTGGGCCCCGTCGTCGGCGAGCGCGTGCGCCCGCGCATGGAGGAGGCTCCAGAGGAGCCAGCCCCCCAGCACAACGAGCAGCCCCCCCACCCCGAACTCCAGGCTCCGCGCCACCCCGTCCGGGACGCGAAGGTCCAGGAGGACCAGCACCCCGCCCGCCGCCACGATCGCGGCGGAGTGGCCCAGCCCCCAGCGCACCCCGAAACCCAGCGCCTCGACCGGGCGCGGACGACGGGAGACGAAGGTCGTGACGGCGGCCATGTGGTCGGGCTCCAGCGCGTGCGCGAAGCCGGCGACCAGCGCGGTGACGAGAGGGAGCAGCGTCATGGGAGTCCCCGGCCCGCGAGGCGGTGGATGGGGCCGAGCCGTGTGTCCCGGCCCGGCTCCATCTTACCCGGGAGCGCAGCGGGCGTCAATTCGCGCGTCCCCCGTCCTCCCGGTGACCGGAACGTCCCGCACGCCGTCCTTGCGTCGGCCGGGCGTGGCGAGGATCTTGGAGGGGCTCGCCCCACACCGGGGCGGCTCCCGCCGCTCCGCCGTCCCCTCGACGGCCGATCCCGTCCTCCACCCGGCCCCCCGCCCTCGCGGGAAGCTCCCCCAATACCCGGACACCGAGACGACGACGTGCGACGCACCCTCCTCGCCGGCCTGGCGCTGGCCGTTCTCCTTCCCTGCGCGTACGCGGACGCGCAGGACCGCACCCGCGAGCCCCGGCGACCCCGCCTGGACGCGGACGCGGACACCAACAGCGCGAACGCGTACTACTCCCACGGCGCGCGGATCCTGAAGGACCGCCCCGCGGAGGCCGCCGACGCCTTCTACTGGGCCACCCGCATCGAGCCCGCCATGGCGGACGCGTGGTACGCGCGCCGCATCGCGCTCCTCATGTCCAGGCCAGAGCGCTTCGCCGGGTACATGGAAGGGAACCGCCGCGTCGTCGAGTCGCGCGAGATGCGCTCCATCGACTCCCTGCACCTCCGCGCGCTGACGCTGAACCCGTTCGTGCGCACCCGGTTCGACCGGCAGGCCTTCGACCACTACGTGCACTGGTCCGTGCGGAGGAACAACCCGCGGGGCAACATCGACCACGCGCTGGTCTCGCACTGGATCGCCGACTACCTCCGCAACAGCGGCCCCTCGACCCGCGCCTGGGTCGCCTACGCGGACGGAAAGTTCCCCACGGCCCTCGCGGAGTACGCGTCTGCGCTGAAGGGGAGCCGCAACCCGGCGGGGATCCACGCCGACCGCGCCCGCATCTTCCTCCTGGTGGGGCGCCCGGACAGCGCTCTCGTGGAGATGGAGCGCGCGGTGGAGCGCATGCGCGAGCGCGACGAGAAGGACCTGGTCTACCTCTACCAGTCCAAGGCCCTCTTCGAGCACAGCACGGGGCTCATCCTGGAGCAGCAGGGGAAGTACGACCAGGCCCGCGAGGCGTACGGACGCGCCCTCCAGGAGGACCTCTCGTACTACCCTGCCCACGTCGCGCTCGCGTCGCTGGCGCTGTCGGCGGGGGACACCGTGGCGGCGACCGCGGCCATGGACCTGGCGGTGCAGATCCGCGAGGACGACGTCGGCGTGCGCTACGCGTACGGGCAGGTCCTCGCCCTCACCGGGAGACCCGCCGAAGCGGAGCCCCACCTGCGGCGCGCGGTGGATGCGGAGCCCTGGTACGCCGCGCCCTACGCACTGCTGGGCGGGGTCCTCGAGGCCACCGGGAAGCCGGAGGACGCCGCGGAGACCTACCGGGCCTACCTGGCGCGGGCCAACCGGAACGATCCCGTCCGGCCGCGGGTGGAGGAGCGCCTCGCCGTGCTCACCTCCGGGGGGGGACGGTGAGGCGGGCGGCGCGTGGGACGGCGGCCGCGCTCCTGGCGCTCGCCGCGGGAGCCGGCGCCGCGGGGGCGCAGGAGACCGCCGCCAGCCCCATCCGCAGGCCCACGACGTACGAGGACCTGCAGATGTTCAGCCAGGTCCTCAACCAGATCCGCGTGAACCACCCGGACTCGGTGGACACCCACGCCCTGTTCATGGCCGCCGTGGAAGGGATGGTGGGCGCGGCCGACCCTCACTCGTACGTCCTCCCCGCCACGCGCCTGGTCCCGGAGACCGCCCGCGCGTGGCGCGAGGGGAAGCTCCACCCCGTGCCGGTGCGCTTCACCTACGTCGGCGGGTCGCCGGTGGTGGTCGGGGTGGCGCCCGGCTCCTCGGCCGCGGGGAGCGACATCCTCCCGGGCGACGAGCTGGTGGCCGTGGACGGAGCCCCGGTACGGGCCGCGAGCGAGGCGGAGCTGGAGATCTCCCTCGCCGGGGCGCGGGGGACGCCGGTGAAGCTCACGCTGGAGCGCCGCCGCGTGGACGGCTCCCTGGCGCGCCTGGAGCGCACGGTGAGGCGGGAGCGCCCGTCCGGCGGGACGGCGGTCCCCGTGGCCTTCGTGATGGACGGGGGTACGGGGTACGTCCGCATCACCACCTTCGAGAGCGACCGCGTCGCGGAAGACCTCCACACCGCCCTGCGGGACCTGGAGAGGGAAGGGATGAAGCAGCTGGTCCTGGACCTGCGCGACAACGGCGGAGGGAGCGTGGAGGAGGCGGCGCGCGTGGCGGGCGAGTTCCTCCCCTCGGGCACCGTGGTCTACACCACCGAGGGGCGCAAGGCGGAATCGCGGACCACCGGAAAGGTGGGACGCTCGTTCTGGCGGAGCGAGCGCCGCTACCCCATCGTCCTGCTGGTGAACGGGGGAACGGCGAGCGCGTCGGAGCTGATCGCCGGGGCGCTCCAGGACCACGACCGCGCCCTGGTGGTGGGCCGCACCACCTTCGGGAAGTCGCTGCTGATGCAGGGCTTCCCGCTCACCGACGGCTCGGCCGTGGTGCTGGTGATCGGCCACCTGAAGACGCCGTGCGGGCGGGTGGTCCAGCGGGAGTACCGCAACGTCACCCGGCGCGACTACTACCGCCTGGCGGGCGAGGCCCGCGACACGGTGGGACGCCCTTCGTGCCGGACGGCCTCGGGGCGGACGGTGTACGGCGGAGGAGGGATCTACCCGGACGTGGTGCTCCCCGAAGCGGCCCCCGCGCCGCTCTGGCTGGCCCGGGTGAACGAGCTGGACCTGCCGCTGCAGTGGATCGGGGGGTATGCGACCGCCAACGCCGCGGCCTTCCCCTCGGCGCGGGACCTCGCCCAGCGCCCTACCCTCCCCGCCGAGGCGCTGGCGGACTTCCGGGCCTTCGCCGCGGGGCAGGGCGTGGAGATCCCCGCCGGAGCGGAGGCGGACGCCCGCCTGCAGCGGACGCTGGTGCTGGGGATCGCGGCGGTGAAGTGGGGCTCGGCGGGGTACTACCGGGTCGCCGCGGCGCTGGACCCGGAGGTGGCCGCCGCCGTGCAGGAGCTTCCCCGGGCGGCGACCGTGCTGGGAGGCAGGTAGAAGGCCGTCGTTGAATCACGGTGGGGAGCGCCGGGTCGGCGCTCCCCACCGGCGGCCTCACTCCCCGAACTGCGCGAAGTTGACCACGTTCCCCGCGGGCTCGCGCACGATCAGCTCGTCGGCCCCGTAGAAGGTCTTCCGCCGGGGCGTCACCGGCTCGATCCCCTCCAGCGCTCGCTCCACCGCGTCCAGGTCGTCCACCTTGACGAAGAGCATGCTCCCGCCCAGGGGCATCACGGCGGCGCCCGGGACGTCCTCCTCCACGCTCGCGCGGGTCTGGTACATCACCTCCACGCCGTCCTTCTGCAGGATGACGAAGCCCAGGCGGTCGCCGTGGGGGACCTCGGCGGAGACGGTGAAGCCCAGCCGGTCCACCCAGAACGGCAGCGAGGGCTCGATCTCTTCGACGTACAGCACGGGCGTTACCTTCATGTACATGGGACCTCCGTTTCGACGGGAAATCGTGGGCTGTGGCACGCCCTGAAGCTACGTCGCCGCGGGCGCGGCGTATTGTACGGACGCGACACCGGCACGCTCGCGGCGGTACGCCTCCGGGGTGAGCCCGGCGAACTCGCGGAAGTCTCGGATCATGTGCGCCTGGTCGTGGTAGCCGCACTCCAGCGCCAGCGAGGTCCACGCCGACTCCGGCCCTTCCGTATGGGCGCGGATGGCCCCGCAGAGACGGCGGAAGCGCGCCACGCGGGAGGCGGCCTTGGGGGTGAGCCCCACCTGCTCGGCGAAGAGGCGCTCCAGGTGCCGCCCGCTCACGCCGGACGCCTCCGCCAGCCGCCGGACGGTGACCGCTCCGTGCGACCCGGCGATGAGCGCCGACGCACGGGCGACCGCGGGGTGGACGGCCGCCCCGGCGCGCGTCCGGCGGCGCAGCGCGTCCTCCAGCACCTGGACGCGCTCCCGGCCGTGCGCTTCGAACGCCCGCGACTCCAGCTCCCCCGCGAACGCGCCCCACGCGTCCGGGAGCGCGACCACGCGGTCGGTGGCCTCCGCCAGCGGGAAGGGGAGGAACGCCGCCGCGCCGCCGGGCCGGAAGCGGATCCCGACCAGGTCCACCGCGCCGGCCAGCCGGACCGTGACGGGTCGGAGCATGGCCCCCACCACGTAGCTCCGCGGCCGGGGGTGCGTCGAGCGCCCGGGGAGCGGGGCGTCCCCCAGGTTGAGGATCACGTCGACGCAGCCGTCCGGGAGTACCCGGTTCGGGGTGGCAGCCGTGAGCGGTCCCAGCGAGCGGCTGGTCCAGATGCACTCGACCCGGTCCGCGAGGTCGGGCGGGGGCCGGTGCTCCCGGTAGTGGATTCCCTGCATCGTCGGAGGCGCGGCGGACACGGGTGGCGCGGGGCGAGGAATACCGGAAGATAGCGGGTGGTGCCTCCCGGGCAACGCGGAGGGTCCGCCCCGGCTCCGCGGCTCGCCGCCCCATACCATCGTCCCGCCCCGCCGTCCCCACCGTCCGCCCCCGGCCCGCGGCGGCGGCCCGCCCCGAACGCTACCTTGCGGCGCGGGCTCCGCGGCCCTTCGCGTCCGTCGCCCCCCCGAACCCCCGAGCATGGAAACACGCGGCACGCTGAGGAGCCCCTGGACCTGGGGGGCGATCCTGGCCTGGTGGACGCTCAACGCGCTCATGGACGCCACGCAGGTCCACCTGCGCATGGCGGCGGCGGGACAGCCCGTCCCCTGGGGCGAGGTGGCCGTCACCAGCGCGGCGAGCGCGTACCTGTGGATGCCCGTGACCGCCCTCGTCCTGTGGCTGGCGGAGCGCCGGCCCATCGAGCGGGGGCGGATCCGCTCCGGGCTCGCGGCCCACCTGGCCGGCGCGGCGGCGGCCGTGCTCTTCCGCGCGCTGGCGGTGGTCCTGCTGAACGGGTGGGTCGGGTGGTACCCCGCACTCCCCCCGTTCGGGGAGGTGCTGCTCACCAGCTTCGGCAACAACTTCTTCGTCTTCTGGCTGCTGGCCGGGGTGGGGCACGCGGCCCACTTCGCCCGCGCCGCGAGAGAGAGGGAGACCCGGCTCGCCCGGGCGCAGCTCCACGCGCTCCAGGCCCAGCTCCACCCGCACTTCCTCTTCAACGCCCTGAACACCGTCTCCGCCTGCGTGCACCGCGACCCCCACGCCGCCGAGCGGATGATCGCCCGGCTGAGCGAGCTGCTGCGCGGCACCCTCCACACCGCGGCGACCCACGAGGTGCCCCTGGCGGAGGAGCTGCGCCTGCTGGAGTCGTACCTGGAGATCGAGCAGGCGCGCTTCGAGGACCGGCTGCGGGTGCGCTGGAGCATCGACCCGGAATCGCGCGACGCCCGGGTCCCCCGCCTGATCCTGCAGCCGCTGGTGGAGAACGCCGTGAAGCACGGGATCGCGCCCCGCTCCGCGCCCGGCACCGTGCAGGTGAGCACGGCCCGCGAGAACGGCACGCTCCACGTGGAGGTGCGCGACGACGGGGTGGGGGTGCCGGCCGGTTTCGCCTGGGAGACGCGCGCGGGGGTGGGGCTCGCCAACACCCGCGCCCGCCTCCGCGCGCTCTACGGCGACCGGCACGCCTTCGCCCTGGAAGGTGTACCCGGCGGGGGCGTGGCGGTGAGGATCTCCCTCCCGTTCGCGGCCGCGGAGCGCGACGTGAGGAGCACACCGTGACCGGCAGGATCCGCGTGCTGATCGTGGACGACGAGCCCCCGGCGCGGCGGCGGATCCGCGACCTGCTGGAGGAGGAGCCCGACGTGGACGTGGTGGGCGAGTGCCGCGACGGGGCACAGGCCGTCGCCACCCTGGAGGCGGTCGCCCCGGACCTGGTCTTCCTCGACGTGCAGATGCCGGAGATGGACGGTTTCGAAGTGGTGCGCGCGCTCGGCCCGGAGCGCGTCCCCGCCGTGGTCTTCGTCACCGCATACGACCGCTACGCGGTGCAGGCCTTCGAGGTGCACGCCCTGGACTACCTCCTCAAGCCCTTCGACCGGGAGCGCTTCCGCGCGGCGGTGCAGCGGGCGCGCGAGGCGCTGCGGCGCCCCCCCGAGGCCGGGCCGGATCCCCGCGTCACCGCCCTGCTGGAGACGCTGCAGCCCCCGCAGCGCTACCCGGACCGCATCCCCGTCCGCTCCGGGCCCAGGATCCGCCTGGTGCCGGTGGACGAGGTGGAATACTTCCGGGCGGAGGACAACTACGTCCGCCTCTGCGTGGGCGAGCGCACCCACCTGGTCCGCGAGACGCTGACGGGGCTGGAGGCCCGGCTCGATCCCGCGCGCTTCCTGCGCATCCACCGCTCGCTGATCGTGAACCGGGCCCGCATCCGCGAGGTGGAGCCCCTCTTCGCGGGGGAGTACGTGGTCACCCTGGCCGACGGCACCCGCCTCACCTCCGGCCGGAGCTTCCGCGACCGGATCCGGGACGCGCTCCACCTGCGCCCGTAGCGCGGCGACCCGACTCCGCCCCTCCTCCGTTCGTCCACCCCGTTCTTCCGCCCGCCCCGGAGACGTCGCCCCCCGCGTCCGCGGCTCCTACCCTCCACTCCGTGCCAGGTGGGCACCGGAGACCTTCACCACGGAGGGAGACATGGGTGGATCAGGAGTCGGGAGCGGGAAGCGGAAAGCGGCGGCGCTGGCGCTCCTCGCCGCGCTGGCGGGGTGCGACGCGGGCGGAGAGATCTCCGCGCCGGACGGTTCCTCGCTCGCGTCGCGGGAAGGCCACGGCGGCAACCCCCACGCACGGCCGGAAGTGTTCGCGCCGGGGGTGATCTCGGACGCGCGCGAGCAGTGGCGGATCACCTTCACACCGGACGGCGGCACCGCGTACTTCACCGTCAGCGACGAGTTCTTCCCCATCAGCCGCCAGGGGACCATCATGGTCTCCCACCGCGTGGGACGCACCTGGACGACGCCGGTGGCGGCGTCCTTCTCGGGGCGGCACAGCGATATCGACCCCTTCGTCACCCCGGACGGCTCGCGCCTCTACTTCTCCTCCATCCGGCCGGTGAACGGCGTCGTGCGGGGAGACCTTGACCTCTGGATGGTGGAGCGCACCGCCCGCGGCGGCTGGAGCGAGCCGGTGCGCCTGGGGCCGGAGGTGAACGGGCCGCTGGACGAGCTTTACCCCTCCGTCGACCGTGAGGGCAACCTCTACTTCGGGAGCGGGCCCTTCGCGCCGGGGCAGGGGGACTGGGACATCTACCGGGCGCGCCCCGTCCGGAACGGAGGGTACGCGCCGCGCGAGAGACTGAGCGACGCCGTGAACAGCCCCTGGTGGGACTTCAACCCCGAGATCTCCCCGGACGGGAAGACGCTGGTGTTCACCTCGCTGGACCGCCCCGGCGGATACGGGTCGGGCGACCTGTACGTGAGCCACCTGCACCGCGGCGAGTGGACCCCGGCGAAGAACCTGGGCCCTCCCGTGAACACCGAGCTGGACGAGTACCACCCCACCGTCTCCCCGGACCGGAAGCACCTGTACTTCGTCCGCCACTCGTACGACCCGTGGATCCCGGGCGACTTCTACTCCATCCCCGTCGCCGCGCTCGGCAACCGGCTGCGGCCGGGGTACACCGTTCCCGGCGCGAGGTGACCACCGCGGGAGCGGGGAGATTCCCCCGCCCCCGCGGCTCCGGGGCGGGCTACCGCAGCTCCTTGCGGACGGGGATGCGCGGGTCCCCCGGCGCGTCGAGCGCCGCCAGGTCCTCCCCGGCCTGCGCCAGCAGGGCCGTCCGCGAGCAGAGGGTGACGCGCAGCACGCCGTCCCCCGAGGAGGCGTAGACCAGGTACTCCCCTCCGGTCTCGAAGGCGTAGCCGCACGCCGCGCTCTGGTTCGCGGTGCGCACCGTCACGGTGTCCGCCGCGGCGCCCTTCCAGCGCTGCATCGGGACGATCCGCACCTCCAGGTGGGGTCCCCCGGGGTGGCCGGGGTCCTCCTCCGCGTGCTCCACCACGGAGACCACCCTCCCGGAGAACACGGCGTCCGCCTGGCCGAGCGCCACGCGCGGCGGCGCGGGCGGGAGGCACGAGCACCGGGCGTCCGGCGGGAGGCAGGACGCGCCCGAGGAGAGGGCGGTGGAAAGCAGCAGGGGCAGCAGGGTCACGGTCCGGCTCCGGGGCTCGGGGGATCGGTGTGTTCGGGTACGGTCGAAGCCCGGCTCACTTCGCGGGCGCGGGGGCCGGGGGCGACGGCGTGACCGCCGCGCTCCGCCCGGCCGGGTCCATCGCCGCGAAGTAGCGGGTGTAGAGAAGCATCAGGCGCTGCGTGGACTCCGGCTCGGCGCGGGAGAGGAGGGTGATGACCTCGTCCCGCTGCTCCAGGATCGCGTTCAGCTCGTTCCTCCGGGCCGGGTCGGCCACCTCGCCCACGTGCCTCTGCAGGTCGGTGAAGAAGCCCGTCATGAGCTGCCGGGAGCGCTCGTAGTTGCTGCGCAGCGACTCCGCGAGGGCCGCGCCCAGCACCCCCTCCATCCGCGCGAAGCGCAGGTCGTGGCGTGTGACGTCCAGCTCGTGCGAGAGCGAGCGGGCGCGCGACGACTGCGGGAGGAAGCCGAGCAGGAAGGCCGCGACGAGTGCGACGACTGCGGCGGCGGCGAGCTGAGGGCGCGACATCCGGGACGCTCCTGTGAACGGGGGATCGACGGGTCAGAAACGGGTGGAAGGATCGTACCACCCGCGGCGCGACGTGCGAAAGGGCCTCCTACCCCGGCTCCGCCGGACCCGGGGGACCGGCGTCCAGGTCCTCCTCCACCCGCTCCACGCCGGGCCTCCGCCCGCGGAAGAAGCGCACCGCCTCGATCCCCAGGGCGCAGAAGGTGGCCCACGCGAACCCCACGGCGTACCCCGCCAGGACGTCCGAGGGATAGTGCACCCCCAGGTAGAGGCGCGACGCCCCGATCAGGAGGATCACCACGGCCGCCACTCCCATCGTGAAGACGCGGAGCCGGCGGTCGTCGGTCAGGCGGGCGACCAGGTACGCGAGCGTGAGGTACACCACCATGGAGGTGGTGGCGTGCCCGGACGGGAACGAGCCGCGGTCCACGTACGGCGTGAGCCAGGTGAACACCTCGGGCCGGGGGCGGTCGAAGAACGCCTTCATGGCCCGGGTGACGATGCCGGAGCCCAGCACGGCCGTCCACAACAGGACGACCGAGTAGCGGTGTCGCGTCACCCAGAGGAAGACGCTGGCGACGCCGACGGTCATCGCCACCACCAGCCCCGAGCCCAGCGAAGTGACCTCCAGGGCCCAGGCGTCCAGGCGCGGGGTATGGTGCCGCTCCATCCAGCGGAGGACGGCCACGTCGAAGGCCTGCGTCTCGCCCTCCATCATCTCCCCGGCCAGCGCGGCGAAGGCCCCCACCGCCGCGAGCGCCAGCACCAGCCCGAGCGCCAGGAAGACCCCGACCGCCGCGTGGAACCCGCGGACCCTCCCGCCGATCCAGCGGAGCACGCCGAAGAGCGGGCCGCGGAGCGCGTCCGCCCGCCCGCGCCGCGGGCGGCGGCGGCGCTCCGGTCCGGCGTATTCCACGGTTCCGTCCATGCCGCCGCCGGGGCGCAGGAACCGTACCCGGCGGGGGCTTGCGTCCCCGGCGTGCCCCCCCTACCGTCCGGGGATGATCCACCTCGCCGAAGTCGTCAAGGAGTACTCCGCCCCCCCGTGGCGCGCCCCCGAGGGGAAGGTGAGGGCGCTGGACGGGATCTCGCTGCGGGTCGAGCCGGGCACCGCGCTGGGGATCGTGGGCCCCAACGGCGCAGGGAAGAGCACCCTGATCCGGCTCCTCCTGGGATACCTGCGGCCCACCTCCGGCGAGGTGCGCGTGGGAGGTCTCGCGCCGCGCGAGTACGTGGAGCGCCACGGCATCGGGTACGTCCCGGAGTCGGTCGCCATCCCCCGCCGCTGGACCGTGCGGGGAACGCTGGCCGCCTTCGCCGCGCTGGGGGAGGTGCCGGACGCGACCGTCCGGATCGACCGCACGCTGGGGATGCTGGGGCTGGAGGGGCTCGCCGGGCGGCGCGTAGGAGCGCTCTCCAAGGGCAACCTGCAGAAGCTGGCGCTGGCCCAGGCGCTCCTGGGGGCGCGCAGGGTGCTGCTCCTGGACGAGCCGCTCAACGGGCTGGACCCTGTATGGGTGGCCCGCCTCCGGGAGATCCTGGCCGGCTGGCGCGCGGAGGACCCGGAGCGCACCCTGGTGGTGGTCTCCCACAACCTGCCGGAGGTGGAGCGCGCGGCGGACCGGGTGGCGGTGCTCGCAGGCGGGCGCGTCCGGGCCGAGCTGGACCTGCGCACGCCGGAGCGGGGCGGGAGCTGGCGGCTGGAGGTGGCGGACGCGGACGCCGCGGCGCCCGCCGTGGCGGAGGCGTTCCCCGGCGCGACGCGGGGGGAGGGAGCGACGTGGGCGGTGCGCGCGGACGACGAGGGAGAGATGACCCGGCGGCTGGGAACGCTCCTGGCCCGGGGGGTGGGGATCCGCTCGCTCGCGCCCGCGGAGCTGGAGGAGCGGCTCCGGCGCGTCCTGGCCGAAGGAGGTGAGCCGTGATCCCGGTCACGCTGCGCGACTGGGCCCCGCGCTTCCTGCTCCTCCTGGCGGTGGCGTGGGTCCTGTACCTGCTGGAGCCGGGCTTCCACGCCCACGAGGCCGCCGCCGCGGGGGCCCTTCCCGCGGAGGAGCTGGGACCGCTGGGGATCTCCGCCACCCTCTCGTACCTGGCGGGGATCGTCATGATCGTGCTCCTCGCCGGGTTCGTGTCCACGGACCGGCGCCACGGCTACGCCCAGCTCTACCTCTCGCACCCCGTCCGCCCGCTGGCCCTGTACGGGCTCCGCTGGGCGATCGCGGGCGCGGCGGCGCTCCTGGCCTCGCTCCTCTTCCTGGTGCTCGGGCAAGTCGTCGCGTGGGGCGGGTTCCACGGCGGGTGGGCGGGGCTCCTCCTCCCCGCGCTCTCGGTGCTGGTGTACGGCGGGCTCATGGCGTTCCTCTCCACCGCCCTCCCTCGGGGCGACGCCTGGGTGGCGCTGGCCCTGCTCCTCCCCACCTTCTTCCCCGACGCGCTCGTCCTGCTGGAGCGCGGCCTGAACCCGGCCGGCTACCGCATCCTCCTCTTCCTGCTCCCCCCCCAGTGGGCGTACCAGGAGGTGTACGCCGGGCTGCTCGCCGGCACCCCCGCGTGGGGCGCCGTGGCGTACGTGGCCGGGTACGGGGTGTTCTGGCTGCTGCTGGGCGCGGGGCTGCTGCGGCTGCGTCAGTGGGCGTAGCGCGCAGCGAACCCTTCACAGGGGTCTCAGGTGCTCCCTCGCCCACGTGGCGAGCGCCGCTTCGGACAGGGATCCCGCAGCCACATCGAGCATGACCGCGACCTCTTCGACCTCCTCCACCGCGAGCGAATAGCGGTTGAGTCGGGCGAAGACGTGCATGGCCGCGAGGGCGATCCGTTTGTTGCCGTCCAGGTACCCGTGGTTACGCGCCAGACCGAACCCGTACGCGGCGGCCAGGTCCGCGAGGTCCACGTCGTTCCCGTACGCCCACTGGTTCCGCGCCTTCCAAAGGGCCGATTCGACCAGGCCGTCGTCGCGCACCCCGTGCAGCCCTCCGTGCTCCGCGATCAGCTCCCGGTGGATCGCGTCCACGACCTTCCGCGACAGCCAGACCGGATCGCGCATGCTACTTCGCCAGCTCGCGGAACGCGTTGCGGTGCTCTCGGCGAACGACCTCGAACTCAGCCATCGCAGCCTCGAACTCGGGATCGTACGGCGTCAGCTCGTACCCACGCTCGGTCCGGACGAGGTGCAGCATGTCGCCGCTCTGGACGTGAAGCTCCTCCAGGACCTCCTTGGGGATGATGGCGCCGGTGGAACTCCCGACGGGGCGAAGCTTGATCGTGATGTGCGTCATCGTCTCTCCTCACGGCACGAGATATAGAAACATGCCCCATATTATAACATTGGTTATACGGCAAATCCAGCCCGACCGGAACGAGCACCTACCCGAAGCGGGAGAGCACATCTCCACGGTCAGTCGACGACTCCGGCGAGGATCCTACACGTCACCGCGCCTGACTCCTCGCTGCACGGTGATGGCCTCCGTCACGGGGCGCAGGCTGGATTGAGCCCGAATCCTGCACAGGGTTAGGGGTAAGCCGGTCGATCTCGCCGGGTGGGTGCCCCTCACGGGCGGCTGACGCGCCGCCTGAGACGGGGTGGGAAGGGGTTCCGAGGCTCGCCCGAGTGGCTCGGACCGGTGGATTTTTCAAGGCAGGGCAAACCCTCTCCAAGACCGCGACTCCTTCGTCCTGTCTGGCTCGCACGGAGCCGGGCCGGCCCCGGCACGATGCGGGTGGCGAGAGCCCTGTAGGCCCGACGCAACAGATGCATCGCTGGCGCCGTAGCGCTGGACCCGCAGCGCACCGCGCCGGCATGGGTGACCACGACGCTTCCGGCCCCCGTTTGACCGATGATCCCCTCCGCCTTCGCCGCCCTCCCCCGCGGCATCCGGTCCACCACCACCGGACCTCCGAATCCGGTGGCGCCCTTCTTCTTCGACGACTTCGGCTCCGGCGACCTCTCGCACGCCCAGGGCGGCGCCTTTTGGCGTAGCCGGGTGGACGACGGTTCGCGCCGGGCGGTAGTGACCGACGTCGCGATGCCAGGCGACTCGCACAGCCTCCGGATCACGTACCAGGGAGTCGCCTCCTGCCTCACGGGCTGGAACAACGAAACGGACCTGGACCTTGGCCGCCAGGTGCGGGAACTCTGGATCGAGCACTACATCCGCTACGCCGACGGGGTCTCGGGTGGGGGAGCCCGCTACTACCACCGCTGGCCCACGGTGCGTAACGCGAACGGTACGTGCTCCTCGGAAACGAACGTCTCCGCCAACAACAAGGCGTGGCGCTGCTGGGGCGGGGCGTACGACACCGGAACCACGGGGGCGCGCCGGATCAAGGTCGGCGCGGAGACGCGACCCACGGTGACGCCGGGCGACAGCCGGTACTACCTGATGGCGACTCCGGGCGGCGTCAGCAGCATCCTGCCGTACGGGACGACCGGCACCGTGAAGCAACAGCTCGACCCCGCGATCACGGACAACACGCCCGGCACGATGCGGCGCGGCGTCTGGACCCGGCAGCGCATCCACATCCGGCTCTCGTCGTCTCCGACAGCCCAGGACGGAGAGATGTCGTACACCTGCGGCGAGGGTGACACGGCGCAACGGCTCCACTTCGGGGACCTGGACCTGTGGGCGCCGGACGTGGGGGGCGGAGCGCAGAACTACCTGGAACACTTCCGCTTCCTGGGGAGCTGCAACAGCGGGTTCAGCCAGACGACCCACACCCACTTCGCGCGGATTGCTCTCTACGTCACCTCCCCGGGATGGGACTGAAGATGCGAATCCTCCTGGTCGTGAGCAGCACGACGAACCCCACCCCCGGCGAGGCCGCACTCCGCGACCGCCTGGCCGTGTCGCACACCGTGACGCTGCAGGGCCACGCCTCGCCGCGACCTGGAAACCTCGCCGCGGCGTACGATCTCGTCGTCTTCAGCGGAAGCGTGTCCGCCGTCTCCCTGGACGCCGCCTGGGGGGGTGCCGGGACGCCGATCCCGGCCCTCGCCGTCGGCTACGCGAGTTTCCTCCTCCTCGGTCTCACCTCCGGCCAGGGGGGCGCGAGCACCGGCACGACGGGGTACATCCTCGACGCCTCGCACCCGATCACCTCCGGCCTCACCGCCGGGGTGGATCTCACGCTCTACACGTCGTCGGGAGCGAGAAACAGAGCCGGGACGGGAACGGTGCCCGCCTCGGGCCTGCGCCTGGTGTCCCTCTCGGCAGCCAACTCGGGCCTCGCCGTGGTCGTCGCGTACGAAGCCGGGGTGACGCTCGCGGACGGCTCCACCGCCCCGGCCCGGCGGGCGATCTGCGGCCTCGCCGACGTCCATCTCGCCACCTCGGCCGCGCTCGGGATCCTGGACCGGGCGGTCGCCTGGGTGCTGGGTGCGGGATCGGGCCCACCGGCTCCGCCGACCAGCGTCTCGGCTACGGCCCGGAGCGCGACACGGGTGGAGATCTCGCACGTGGACGCCTCGACCACCGAGACGTACTGGCGGTACTACGCCGCCCCGGACCTGGCGGGATCCCCCGACACCGGGAGTGCCGTGCTGCTGGAGGAGGTCGCGACGACGACCGGGGCCCCGACCGGAGGGACCGTGGTGCGCGAGTTCGTGGTACCCGCGGCCTCGACCCGGTGGTACGGCGTGGCCGCTCGAGGATCGGGGGGTACGTCCGGGATCGCGTGGGCGCCCAGCGCGGTGACCACCCCCGCCCTCCCCCCGGTCCTGATCTCCAGCCCGGGGCCCGGCGCGGTCGTGCCGGCAGGGACGCTGGTGGGGCTCGCGATCACCGGCCCCGTGTACACCGGCATCGCCTGGTACCGGGGGGACCCGGACGCCGGTGGGGTGCTCCTGGGCACCGCCAGCGGGATCCTCTACGACACCACGGGGAGACCGAACGGAGTGGAGGTGCTGTACGCGCGGGTGACCCCGGAGGGCGGCGGCACGGTCACGGTTTCCCGACCGCTCACCATCGGCGCCGCCTCCGGTGGGGGCTGGGATGCAGGCGCCTACGCGATCCGAGCCCTCGGGGGGATCATCTGATGCCGTACGCGATCCAGATGGGCGAACAGGACGCGGAGCTGCGAGCCGTCGAGTTCACGCTCCGCTCCACGACCGACGGGTCCCCGATCTCCGGTCAGGCCGGCGCGGTGGCGATCCGCCTGCGCCGCGGAGGGGTGGAGTCCGCGGGCACGGGGACGGTGGTGGAGCCGGACCCGACCCGCCGGCCAGGCCTGTACCTGTACCGACTCGCCCCGGTGGAGGTCTCGACGCTCGGGCCTCTCCTGCTCCGTCCGGTGCTCACCGGGGCCGTGCCGGCCGACTGGCCCGCCCTGGTGATCTCCGACTCGCCGTACACCTCCGGAGCCACGCCCGGGGAGGTGGCCCGAGCCGTGTGGGACGAACAGCGCGCGGGACACTCGACGGCAGGGTCGTTCGGGCAGCTCCTCTCCACGCTCGCCGGCGCGCCGGCGGCGCTGTCGGGCGAGGAGCAGGCGCGGGTAGCGGAGGGGGTCAGCGATCCATCGGTCGTGGGCACCGTCGAGGGCTCGCCAGCGCCCTGAGCCGGCGGCTTCACGGGCATCGGGCCGTTCGCCACGCTGGCCCCCGCCAGCCGGCAGGTCGCCCGTCCATGCACGATAGCCGGTGAGCGCATTCCTCACACCCCGCCCCCCATCCACCCGGATGCCGGGTGGATGGGGGGCGGCATCGTCCCGCACCTTTCGGTCGTAGCGCTCCTGCTCGCGCTCCGCGACCGCGCCGTCCGGCGCCTCCTCTTCTCCCACCCGGACCTCCGTCCGGCCCCGGTCCCTGGGCCGCTCTCCGTTGACAGGCCCCCCCGGGCATTCCATAGTTCAGGTCGCCTCGTACGCCCGTTCGAAGGCCCGGCGGCGCTACGTCCGGGCGCTCCCTCCGAAGCCTTCCCTGACCCGCACCCCCGGAGACCCCGCGTGAGGCACGCCCCCGGCCGGCCAGCCCGGACCCGGGTCGCGGCCCTGCTTCTGGAAGGCGCGACAGGTCGCGCGGCTCTCCCTGCGCCGCGGGGGGCGCGGTAGGTGCCCGGATGATCGCCGGGATCGTGCTGGCGGCCGGACGCTCCCGGCGCATGGGCGAGCCCAAGCCGCTCCTCCGCTACCGGGGGGAGAGCTTCCTGGTGCGGACCCTGGGCGCCCTGCGGGGCGGCGGGTGCGGCGAGGTGCTCGTGGTGACGGCGCCGCCGGACGACCCGGCCGCGGCGGAGGTCGCGGAGGCGGCACGGAGGGCGGGAGCGCGCGTGGTGGTGAACCCGCGCCCGGACGCGGAGCAGGTGGACTCGCTCCGCGCCGGGCTCTCCGCGCTCCCCCCCGGGGCGGCGGCGGCGGTGGTCGCCCCGGCGGACGCGCCCGGGATCGACGCCGCGGCGGTGGGAGCGCTACTGGAGGCGTTCCGCGCGCGGGGTGCCCCGGTCGTCCGCGCGGTCCACGGGGGCCGTCACGGCCACCCGGTGCTCTTCGCGCGCCGCGTCTTCCACGAGCTGTTCGCGGAGCCGCTCCCCGAAGGGGCTCGCAGCGTGATCCACGCCCACGCGGGCGAAGTGGAGGAGGTGGAGGTGGCGTCTCCCGCGGTCCTGCTGGACGTGGACACCCCGGAGGACTACCGGCGCCTGCTGGAGGAGGCCGATGGCGGCGGGTGACGCGGTCACCCCCGCCGAAGCCGCGCGCGCCGCGCTGGAGGCGCTGCGGGGCGGCCCCCCGGTCGCCGAGGCCACGGTGATCGAGGCGGAGCCGGGAGGGCCGGCGCTCGGGGGGCGTCTCCTGGTGTGGGAGGGACGCCGCGCGGGCACCCTCGGCGACGTGGCGCTCGACGCGCGGGCCGCGGAGCTGGCGACGGCGCTCCTGCGCGGCGAGGGGAGGGACGGCCCGCATCCGGTGGAGACGCCGACGGGGCGCGTCACGCTCTACCTGGAGGCGCACCGCCCGCCGCCGGAGCTGGTGATCGTGGGGGCCGGGCACATCGCCCGGCCGCTCTGCCGCACCGGGGCCATGCTCGGCTTCCGCGTGCGGGTGCTGGACGACCGCCCGGAGTTCGCGACGCGCGAGCGCTTCCCGGAAGCGGAGGAGGTCCGCGGCGCGGACTTCGCCGACCCGTTCCGGGGCGTGGCCGTGGGGCCGGGGACGTACGTGGTGCTGGTGACCCGCGGCCACCGGTACGACTTCGAGGCGCTCCGCGGGCTCCTCCTGGGCCCGGCGCTCCCGGCGTACGTGGGGATGGTGGGGAGCCGCAGGCGCGTCCGCGCCGCGCTGGAGCAGCTGGCCCGCGAGGGGATCCCCGGAGAACGGCTGCGCCAGGTGTACGCCCCCATCGGACTGGACATCGGGGCGGAGACGCCCGAGGAGATCGCGGTCGCCATCGCCGCGGAGGTGGTGCGGGCGCGCCGCGGCGGGACCGGCGTCTCCCTGCGCGACCGCGAGCGGGTGGCGGAACGGTGGGTCGCGCCGTCGAAAGAGGACGGGGCGACGTAGACGGGGACGGCGGCCATCCCCAATCGCGGGACGAGTCATGTACCGGACGTGCATCTACTGCTCCGCCGGGCTGGGGAGCAACGAGACCCTGGAGGAGTTCCCGGTCGGGCGCAGCATCGCCTTCGACGCCTGGAAGGGACGCCTCTGGGCCGTGTGCCCGAAGTGCGCCCGGTGGAACCTGGCGCCCATCGAGGAGCGCTGGGAGGCCACCGAGGCCGCGGAGAAGCGGTTCCGCGACGCGCGCCTGCGGGCGCAGTCCGGGAACGTGGGACTCGCGAAGCTCCCCGACGGCACGCGGCTGATCCGCATCGGGGAGGCGCTCCCGGGCGAGCTGGCCGCCTGGCGCTACGGGCGGCAGCTGATCGGCCGGCGCAACCGCTACCTTCTGGTGACGGCGGGCGCCGTCGCCGGGGCGGGTGCGCTGATCTTCGGCATCCCCTCGCTCCTGGCCGTCGCCGGGGTCTCCGTGGCCGGCCTGCAGGGCGTGGTCAACCTGGGGAACCTGGCGTACCAGCAGAAGCGGGCGCGGCGGGTGGTGCACCGCTTCGGCGCCGACGACTCGCCCACGGGAGCCCCGCTGGAGCTGCGGCGCTGGCAGCTCAACGGGGCCCGTGTCGTGCAGCAGGACGGAGAGGTCGCGCTGTACCTCCCCAACGCGCTGGAGAGCGCGCCTGGATCGCCGGTGAAGGGCCGCACGGTGTGGTCGTCCCCCTCGCTCACCCTCACCGGCCCGGCGGCGCGAGCGGTCCTCTCTCGCGCGATGGTGGACGCGAACTCCACCGGCGCCTCCCGCGGGAACGTGGCGCGTGCCGTGGGGCTGCTCTCCCGCGAGGGGAGCGCGGAGGCGTACCTGCGCTCCGTGACCGCGGGCGAGCCGGCGCTCCCGCTGCACCGCGTCCCCCACTTCGGGCGGAGGAACGGGTGGCGGAGGGCGGCGGGACGGCTGCGGGGCGAGGTGATTCCCCTGGAGTTGCAGCCGGCCCGCTTCCGGCTCCCCCGCCCGGCGTCGCTCGCCCTGGAGATGGCCCTCCACGAGGAGACGGAGCGCCGCGCGCTGGAGGGCGAGCTGGCCGCCCTGGAGGCGGCCTGGCGCGAGGCGGAGGAGATCGCCGCCATCGCCGACGCGCTCCCCCACGACCCACTCGACCGGCTGAAGGACCGATGACCGAGAGCGAGGCCGTGTTCGCCGCCGCCGGAGAGGCGGCGCGCGAGGGACGCGCCACCGTGCTGGCGACCATCGTCCGCTGCAGGGGCTCCACCCCGCGCGGCGTGGGGAGCCGCATGCTGGTGGACCCGGAGCGCGGGCTCACCGGCACGGTGGGGGGCGGGTGCGGGGAGGCCGCGGTGATCGAGGCCGCGCGCGAGGTGGCGCGCAGCGGGACGCCGCGCCTGGTCCGCGTGGACCTCACCGAAGACCTGCTCTCCTGGAGCCCCGCGGTGTGCGGCGGGGTGTTCGACGTGTTCCTCGAGCGCGTGTGAGCGGCGGCGTGCTCCGCCGCCCCCTTTCTACCCCTCTCGCCACCGCACCCATGAGCCCCACCGCCGTCCCCGCCCCGGTCCGCCTCCGCGCCTCCGCCGGGAGCGCCTGGAGTCACTACGCCGGGTACCTGCGCCGCCCTCCCCTGCTGGTGGTGGAGTGGGCCGACGAGGAGACACCGGCGCGCGGATGGCTGGTCGTGAACTCGCTGCGCGGGGGCGCCGCGGGAGGGGGGACGCGCATGCGCCCCGGCCTCACCCGCCGCGAGGTGACCTACCTGGCGAAGACGATGGAGCTGAAGTTCGCCTTCTCCGGTCCGGCGATCGGCGGCGCCAAGTCCGGGATCGACTTCGACCCCACGGACCCCCGCCGCGACGGGGTGCTCCGCCGCTGGTTCGCGGCCGTCTCCCCGTACCTCCGCCTGTGCTACGGGACGGGCGGCGACCTGAACGTGGACCAGGTGCGCGACGTGATCCCCTGCCTCGCGGAGCTGGGGATCCGCCACCCCCAGGAGGGGATCGTCCGCGGCCACTTCGGCGCCTCCCCGGAGGCGGTGGGAGGGATCCTGGAGAGCCTGGACCGCGGGCTGAAGGCCCCCGTGACCGGCGAGGCGGGGCTCCCCGGCCTCCCGCTCCCCCTGGCGGACCTGGTGACCGGGTACGGGGTGGCGCGCTCCATCGTCCACGCCTACGCGGCGCAGGGCCGCCCGATCCGCGGCGCCCGCGTGCTGGTGGAGGGCTTCGGGGCGGTGGGCGCCCCCTGCGCGCTGTACCTGGCGCGGGAGGGTGCGCGGGTGGTGGGGATCTCCGACCGCGAGAAAGCGCTCCTCGCGCCGGAAGGAATGGGGGCGGAGGAGGTGGAGGCCCTGCTCCGCGCCCGCGACGCCGACAAGCTCCTCCCCCGGGAGGACCCCCGCTGCACCCCGGACCAGGCCCGGCTCCGGGAGGTCCCGGCGGACGTGTTCGTCGCCGCGGCCACATCCGGGTCGCTGGACGAGGCCGCCCTCTCCCGGCTCGCGGAGCAGGGGGTGGGGACCATCGCCTCCGGGGCGAACCAGCCCTTCCGCGAGGCCGCCCTGGGCGCCACACGCGTGCAGCGCGCGGCGGACCGGCGCTTCACCGTGATCCCCGACGTGATCGCCAACTGCGGGATGGCGCGCGCCTACAGCTACCTGATGGAGACGGGAGCGAGCCCCTCGGCCGAGTCCGTCTTCCGGGCCGTGGACGAGACCATCGCCGAAGCGCTCCGGGAGGCCGCGGAGCGTACCGGAGGACGGTCCACCGGCCTGCTCGGCGCCACCTGGGGACTCGCCCTGGACCGTGTCGCCTCCTAGAAGGCCGGCGCTCCTCACGTGACCCGGCACGGCGCGGATCCGCCTCGATTCGCCCGGAATTCTCCGCCGGCCCGGCTTCTTCGACATTCGTCGAGCACTCTCACGCAGGAAACGCAGCAACCCATGATCGCAGCCCGTCCCCCCCTCTCGTCCGCCCAGATCGGTGAGATCCGCGCCGAACTCCTGCGCACGCTCTCGCGCCTGGAACGGAGCATGAAGATCAGCGGAGAGGCCGCGCGCCCGCTCGAGCTGGAGCAGGACACGGTCGGCCGCCTCTCGCGGATCGACGCCATCCAGAACCAGGGGCTCGCCCAGAGCCTGCAGGACCGGGAGCGGGCCCAGCTCGCCAGCATCCTCGACGCCCTGCGGCGGATCGAGGAGGGGAGCTACGGAGCGTGCAGCGCCTGCGGGGCCGTCATCCCCTTCGAGCGCCTGATGGTCTTCCCGGAGACCAAGACCTGCGCCGCCTGCGCGAAGGCGGGCTGAAGCCGAGGCGTGTCGGATGGGGTGGGGTCGCCAGTAGCGTCGAACCCAGGATCGATCCATCTTTAAGACATGCGTTACCTGGTTTCTTCCTGGATCTGGATCACGAACTCGCTGGTCACCATCCTCTGGGTCCCCTGGCTCGCGGTGGTCTGGCTGACCACCGCGCCCTTCGACCCGGGGCGGTACGTGGCGGGGCGCTGGTTCCGCAGGGCGGCCGTGACCGCGGTCGCCCTGAACCCGCTCTGGAGGTTCCGCACGTCCGGCATCCGGATCGCCGATCCGCGACGGCCGTACGTGGCGGTGTCCAACCACGAGTCCATGGCGGACATCTTCCTGATCTCGCACCTCCCCTGGGAGATGAAGTGGCTCTCCAAGGAGTCCATCTTCAGGATCCCGTTCATGGGGTGGATGATGCGCATGGCCGGCGACATCCCGGTGCGGCGCGGGGAGCGGGTGAGCCGCGCGGAGGCGCTGGAAGCGTGCCGCGACCGGCTCGCCAAGCAGGTGTCGGTGATGATCTTCCCGGAGGGGACCCGCTCCCGCACCCGGGAGCTTCTCCCGTTCAAGGACGGCGCCTTCCGGCTCGCGATCGAGACCGGCGCGCCGATCCTCCCGCTGGCGGTCGCCGGGACCCGCAACGCCCTCCCCAAGGGGTCCATGCTCTTCAACCGGGCGACGGCTGTGGTGCACGTGCTGGAGCCGATCCCCACCGAGGGGCTTACGCTCGCCGACCTCGGCGCGCTGCGCGAGCAGGTGCGCACGCGCATCCAGGAGGCACGCGACCGGCTCTTCGTCGAGCTGGAGACGGAAGTGCGACGGAGCCGCCCGCGCGAGGGGTAGCGCGGGCGGCGGTTCGCGACGGAGGGGGCGCCGGACCGCGGGTCCGGCGCCCCCTTTCGCGTTCCCGGGCGTTGCGCCGGCTCCACACCTGCGGCCTTCCTCCGGTCGCCCGCACTCCCCCTCGGCCGTCGGGCGGACGCGACAGGGCGCGCACAGACGCCCCCATATCCCTGCCGGAAAACCACATACACGCCGCCGCGCGGATACGGCGGAGCGAGACGCCCCCTCCCGGGGGCGCGGCCCGGGACTTGAACGGGCGGGGCGTATCGCGATTCCTCTCGACCGGCATTCCACGGCCGCCCCGGGCGCTCCACGACCCGGGCCGGGCTCCTCCAGACGGGACCGATCCATGCGCACACGCGTGCTCTTCCTCACCGGCTTCATGGCCGCGGCGGCGACCGCCGCCCATGCCCAGATCGGCGGGTCGCTGGGCTACAACGTGATGATCTTCGAGCAGTTCCTCAGCGAGAACACCGAGACCAACGGGCGCCTCGCCGTGGGTGGCGACGCGCGGCTGCAGAACTACGGCGTCGGCGTGTCGCTCAACTCCTCGGCGAACGACCAGTACAACCTGGTGGTGGGCGGCACCCTCACCATGCCGGGCGGCTGGCAGGTGTTCCACGGCAACGCCTACGCGGGCGCCCTGGTGGGGCCGGCTCCCACGACCCCCAACGGCACGACCACCGTGGGCGGAGCGTCTCCGGTGGACTTCGCGTCGCAGATGAGCTACTACACGGCCCTCTCCTCCACCCTGGGGAGCCAGGAGACCACGGACGGCGCCTCGGTCTCGAACAGCTACGGGACCTGGACCTTCACGGGAACCGGCGCGGGGCTCAACATCTTCAACGTGTTCGCCTCCGAGTTCGGCGGCGCCTGCACGGTGAACGTCAACATCCCCACGACCGCCACCGCCGTCATCAACGTGCACGGCGCGTCCGCGCAGACCACCAACTGCGGGATCTACATCAACGGCGGCGGGGCGAACGGCGCCTCCACCACGGCCATGGCCGGGCAGGTGCTCTGGAACTACTACAACGCCACCGACCTGATCTTCCGCGGCTCGATGGTGGGGAGCGTGCTGGCGCCGAACGCCAACTTCACCATGCCGTACGGGCAGTTCGTGGGCGACTTCGTGGCGAAGAGCGGCCGCGGCAACACGGAGTTCTACGCCCAGGCGTTCTCCGGCTCGCTCCCGCCGCCCCCGGGACCGCCGCCGGGCACCGTGACCCCGGAGCCGGCCAGCCTCCTCCTCCTGGGATCCGGGCTCCTGGGGCTGGGCGGCGCGGCTCGGCGCCGCCGCCGCCGCAAGGAAGCGGAGGAGGCCGAAGCGGCCTGAGCCGGGCGGACGGGAGCACACAAACAGGGGGCGGCGGACCGGTTCGGTCCGCCGCCCCCTGCGCTTTCCGGCCCGCCGGGGGCCCTACCGCAGCGCTTCCGCCAGCACCCGGCCGTCCAGCGGCTCCGTGGGCGGCACCCCCAGCACGGCGGCCAGGGTGGGCGCCATGTCCACCACCCGCGCGAAGCGGTCGAATTTCCCGGTGCGGAAGGCCGGTCCGTAGAAGATCACCGGCACGTGCGCGTCCACGTCCTGCGGGGAGCCGTGCTGCGCGAAGGTGGCCGTCCCCCACACGTGTCCTTCCTTCAGCGTGACCACCGCCTCCACCGGAAGGTCCGGCGGGAGCATGTGGTTCCAGCGGCGCGTGACCGCGTCGTTCACGGTGTCGCCCTTCGCCAGGTCGCGGACGCGGTCCACCCGGTAGACGCCCGGAACCGCCGCGGAGGCCCGCACGAAGAGGCTCGTCACGGAGTCCGGCGTGAGCCGCTTCCCCGCGAAGGCGGCGCGGTTCATCACCAGCATCCCGTCGTTCACGAAGGCGGCGGCGGAATCCACCCCGGCCGCCGCCAGCGCGGCCCGGACCTGCGCCGCCACCGGGTCCAGCCGCACGTGGTACGCCCTCGCGGCCTCGGCGCCGTACGCCACCGTCGGGAAGGGGGTCACGCCGTGGTCGGCGGTGAGCGCGAACACCACCCGCGATGAGTCGCGGACCGTGTAGAGCGAGTCGATGAACGCGCCGAGCATCCGGTCGAGCCGGAGCACCTGGTCGCGGATCTCGCGCGAATCCGGGCCGTAGCGGTGCCCCACCGCGTCCGTGGTGGAGAGCGAGACCGCCAGCACGTCCGTCTGAGGGCCGGCGCCCAGCTTCAGCTCGTTCAGCCCTTCCAGCGCCAGGTCCAGCGTGAGCTGGTCCATCCACGGGAATTCCGGGAAGCTCCGCGCCGCCTGCACCGGGTCCGAGGAGAGGACGTGCGGAAAGACGAAGTCCCGGCCGCCGCTCTCCGCCGGCACGCTGTCCGGCTCCGGGTACGCGCTCTCCGGGAGGAGGAGGGTCCACGCCTGCCCTGCCATCCGCCGCGGCACGCCGCGGTCGTTGAAGCGCCCCACCCAGGTGGGGAGCGTGTCCGCGTAGTAGGTGCTGGTGGTGAAGCGCCCGTCCGAGGCGTACCAGTACACCTCCTGCTTGGCCCGGCCCATGGGGAGGATGGCGCCGCGGTCCTTGCGGGAGACGGAGAGCGCGCGGGTGCGCGGGTCGCGGATCCGCATCCAGTCGGTGAGCACGGTGCCGCGGAAGCGGAAGGGCGACGCGGCCGGTCCCCCGCCGCCGATCAGCGGCGCCTGGGGGTCCTGCACGCCCGCCGAGTTCTGCACGATCCCCGTGCTCCTCGGGAAGCGCCCGGACATGGTGCTCGCGTGCCCCGGGGCCGTCTCGGTGTTCGCGTGGTCGTGGAAGGCGTTGGTGAACACCGCGCCGCCGTTGTAGAGACGGGCGAGCCCCCCTTCGAGCTGGCTCCCGTACTTCTCGAAGTAGTCCGCGCGGAGCTGGTCCACGGTGAGGAAGACCACCAGGGTCGGCGTCTCCGCGGGCGCGGCAGGCGCCTGGGCGGCGAGGGGGAGGACGCCGGAGAGCGCGGCGAGCGCCCCCAGCGTGCTGACGATTCTACGGTTCATGCGCGAGGCTCGGCTGAGTGGAACGGAAGGGCGGCCCACGGCCCCCCGCGGACAAGATACGCCCGGACGGCGGTGGAATGCCAACGGTCGGCGCCGCAGTGGGCAAATCGTGACGCAATCGGCACCTGTGCCCGATCCGACACGGGCCCCTCCCCGGTCCGCCGTCCCCTCCTCCCGGCCGGGATCCCTGAAACCAAAACTCCCGAGAGGCGTACTTAGCTCCGGGACGGGCGGTTGTGCGAGCCCCGCCGCTCCCGGTATTCTTTTCGACGCACTCCGGGACCGCGCCCCCCGCGGGACGACGGCCCCGGAGCGCGTCGCCGTGACCTTTTCCCCAGCAACGTCCCGGAACGTGGCAACGCCTCAGACCAAGAGCACCCGGTCGGACCTCGCGGGCCCGCGCAAGAAGAACTCGGTCCGCAGCGAGACGTGGGAGTGGATCAAGTCGCTGGGCGTGGCGGTCGTCCTCTTCCTGATCCTGCGCACCTTCCTGGTACAGGCGTTCACCATCCCGTCGCGGAGCATGGAGCGGACGCTGCTGGTGGGCGACTACCTGATGTCGAACAACGCCATCTTCGGACCGCACATCCCCTTCACCGACATGCGCCTCCCCGGGTTCCGCGACCCCCGGGCCGGCGACGTGGTGGTGTTCCGCCCCACGTACAACCAGCCGGTGATCGACGTGGTGAAGCGGATCATCGGGCAGCCGGGAGACACCCTCCAGAGCGTCGACGGCGAGATCCTCCGCAACGGCGAGCGGCTCGCCGAGCCGTACGTGATCCCGCCCATCCTGCCGGAGCAGCCCATCGCGTACACGGGGACCGGGGGCGGCGCTTTCCTCCCTCCGGGAATCGTCCCGTCCAGGTACGGGTACCACAACCAGGTGCAGGCGCTCCTCCCCTCGGTGGACCGGGAGACGTACCACCCCACCACCAAGAACTGGGGGCCGCTGGTGGTCCCGGAGGGGCACTACTTCCTCATGGGCGACCACCGCGACGAGTCGCTGGACTCGCGCTTCCTGGGCTTCGTCCCGCGCGAAGTGATCCGGGGCAAGCCCATGTTCATCTACTACTCGTACGACGCCGCGGTCGATCGCCCCTTCGCCTTCCTGACCGCGGCCCGCTGGGGCCGGATCGGGTCGGTGATCCGCTGAGGCGAAGACGGGAGCGCCGGAACCGCCCGTGTCCTCTCCCGACCCCGCCCCGCCGCTGCCGCCCGGCCCTCGCAGACGCGTCCCGGGCGGCGACCTCCTCGCCTTCCGCCGCGATCCGCTCGGCACGCTGGAGCGGACCGCCCGCGAGTACGGCGACGTCTCCGGGATGCGCTTCGGTCCCCGCCGCGTCACCCTCCTGGCCCACCCGGACCTCGTCCGGGAGGTTCTGGTCACCCGCAACCGGAGCTTCGTAAAGAGCTACGCGCTGCAGCGCGCCCGCGTCCTCCTGGGCGAGGGGCTGCTCACCAGCGAGGAGCCGCTCCACCTCCGGCAGCGGCGGCTCGCGCAGCCCGCCTTCCACCGGGAGCGGATCGCGGCGTACGCGGCCGACATGGTGGCCTGCGCGGCGCGCACGGACCGGGAGTGGAGGGACGGCGCGGAGGTGGACGTGGCCCGGGAGATGAACCGCCTGACGCTGGAGATCGCGGGGAAGACCCTGTTCGGGGCGGACGTGGCGGGCGAGGCCGAGGAGATCGCCCGCGCGCTCACGGACGCGCTGGGCCTCTTCAAGCGCCTCACCCACCCGCTCGGCCCGCTGCTGGACCGGCTCCCCACCCCGACCACGCTGCGCATGCGGCGGGCGCGGGCGCGCCTGGACGCCACCGTCTACCGCATCGTCGCCGAGCGGCGCCGGAGCGGGGAGGACCGGGGCGACCTACTTTCCATGCTCCTGCTGGCGCAGGACGAGGAGGGCGACGGCTCCGGGATGACCGACCTGCAGCTCCGCGACGAGGTGCTGACGATCTTCCTGGCGGGGCACGAGACGACCGCCAACGCCCTGGCCTGGACCTGGCACCTGCTGGCGCGCGCGCCCGAAGCGGAGGCGGCGCTCCACGAGGAGCTGGACCGGGTGCTCGCCGGGCGGCTCCCCACGGTGGACGACCTCCCCGCGCTCCCCCGCACCCGGGCGGTGATCGCAGAGTCGATGCGCCTCTTCCCCCCGGCGTACGTGGTGGGGAGGCAGCCGCTTCACGACATGGAGATCGGCGGGTACCGGGTGGAGGCGGGCTCCATCGTCCTCACGAGCCCGTGGGTGGTGCAGCGCGACCCGCGCTGGTGGCCGGACCCGCTCCGCTTCGACCCGTCGCGCTGGACCCCGGAGGCGGAGGCGGCGCTCCCGAAGTTCGCGTACTTCCCCTTCGGCGGAGGACCGCGGAAGTGCATCGGCGAGGGGTTCGCCTGGACGGAGGGGATCCTGGTCCTGGCGACCCTGGCCCGGCGCTGGCGGGTGCGCCCGCTTCCGGGACACCCGGTGGAGACCGAGCCCACCATCACCCTCCGGCCCCGGCACGGGATCCGCGCCCGGCTGGTCCGGCGGCCGGACGCCCCGGGACCGGCGTGCTGAGCGCCCCCGCGAGGGACGCCCGGCCGGGGCGGAGCCGGCGACCCCACAGGCGCACGCTGTGGGGCGACCTGACCGCGCCGCAGCTGTTCGTGGGCTCGTTCCTCCTCCTGGCGGCCCTGGGCACGCTCGGGCTCCGGCTCCTCCCCGGGCTGTACACGGGCGAGCGGCTGGGGTGGCTGGACGCCCTCTTCACCGCCGTCAGCGCGGTGTGCGTCACGGGGCTGATCGTGGTGGACACCGCCACCTACTTCACCCCCGCCGGACAGGCGTTCCTCCTCCTCCTGATCCAGCTCGGGGGGCTGGGGATCGTCACCTTCACCTCGCTCATCATCGTCGCCCTGGGGCGGCGCCTCTCCCTCCGCCACGAGTCGGCGACCGGGGGCTCGCCGGACGTCGCGCCCCACGTGGACTCCCGCCGCCTCGCCCGCGACGTGGTGCTCTTCACCCTGGCGATCGAGGCGGTGGGAGCCGCGCTCCTCTACGCGCTCTGGATCCCGCGCTTCGGGTGGGACGGCGCGCTCTGGCCCGCCGTCTTCCACTCGGTGAGCGCCTTCTGCAACGCCGGGTTCTCCACCTTCACGGACTCGCTGATCGGCATGCAGGGCTCCGCCCTCACCCTGCTGGCGGTGGGAGCGCTCGTGGTGGCGGGCGGCATCGGCTTCCTCACGCTGGAGGAGCTGTACCTGGTGCGCGCGGCGCGGCGGGAGGGGCGCCGCTTCCGCATCTCGCTCCACTCGCGCATCGTCCTGGCGACCACGGCGGTCCTGCTCGCGGGCGGCTGGCTGGCGTTCGCGCTCTTCGAGTGGAGGATGACCCTGGCGGGGCTCCCCTGGTGGGACCGGGTGGCGAACGCCCTGTTCCTGAGCGTCACCCCGCGCACCGCCGGGTTCAACAACGTGGACTACCTCCAGGCCACGGACGCCACCAACTTCCTCACCATCATCCTGATGTTCATCGGGGGGTCGCCGGGCTCGATCGCCGGGGGGATGAAGACCACCACCTTCGCGCTGGTGGCGCTGCTGGCCTGGTCGCGGTTCCGGGGGCGGGAAGTCGTCTCGCTCTGGGGCCGCTCGGTCCCCGACGAGACGATCCAGCGGGCGGTGGGGCTGGCCGTGGTGGCGTTCAGCGTGGTCACCGTCGCCATCTTCGCCTACACGGCCACCGAACTCTCCGACGTGCCGCACGGGGAGGGAGGCGGCCTGTTCATCCGGTACATGTTCGAGGCGGTGAGCGCCTTCAACACCGTCGGCCTCTCCATGGGCGTGACGGGCGGACTCTCGACCGCGGGGAAGTGGCTCACCGTGCTGCTGATGTTCCTGGGCCGGGTGGGCCCGCTCACCTTCGCCGCAGCCCTGGCGCTCCGCGCGCCCACGCCGGCCGGGGAGTTCCGGTACGCCTACGAAGAGGTGGCGGTGGGATGACGCGCCCCGCCGCCCTTTCCGTCCTCCACCTCCACACCCTGCCGACATGAAGCGATTCGTGGTCGTCGGACTGGGCAACTTCGGCGCGACGCTCGCCGAGTCGCTTTACGACCTGGGGCACGAAGTCGTCGCCCTGGACACGGACGAGGTCGCGGTCGACCGCATCTCCTCCCGGGTCACCCGCGCCGCCGTGGGAGACGGACGCAGCCTGTCCGCGCTGGAGCGGCTGGGCGCCCGGGGCGCGGACGGCGGGGTGGTGAGCACCGGGGACGACATCGCGGCGAGCATCCTCGCCAGCATGGCGCTTCGAGACCTGGGCGTGGGCGAGATCTACGTCAAGGTGGTCTCCCGCGACCACGCGCGGGTCATGGATCGGATCGGGGTGACAGAAACCATCTTCCCGGAGCGCGACTCCGCCCTCCGGCTGGCGACGCGCGTCGCCAGCCGCGGGATCCTCAACTACGTGGAGCTGGGGGCGGGGTTCTCGCTGCAGGAGATGGCGGTGCCGGACCGCTGGGTGGGGAGGACGCTTCGCGACCTGGCGCTCCCGCGGCTGTACCGCATCGCCGTGATCGCCGTTCACGACGTCCTCAGGGACGAGATGGTCCCCGTCCCGGATCCAGACGCCCCCCTCAAGGACTCGGACACGCTCCTGCTGGCCGGGCGCGACACCGACCTGGCGAGGGTGGCGGAGGTCAGGTAGCCGCGCGCTCCTCCTCCAGGCCGGACCGCGCGACCTTCGTCCACTCCCTCCAGATCTCCGGCCGGTCGAGGAGGCGGACCACGCCGGGGTCGAAGTGCCGGCCGGACCCCTCGCGGATGCGCCCCAGCACCTCTTCCGGAGGGAGCGGGTCGCGGTAGGCGCGCCGCTGGGTGAGGGCGTCGAACACGTCCGCCACCGCGATGGCGCGCGCCCCCAGCGGGATCTCCTCTCCCGCCCGCCCTTCCGGGTAGCCGCTCCCGTCCCAGCACTCGTGGTGGGACGAGACGATGGGCGTGATCCCCGGGTGGATGCGCTCCAGCGGCTCCAGGATGTCCGCGCTCTCGTACGGGTGCGCCTTGATCTCGGAGCGCTGGTCCGGGGTGAGCGGGCCGTGCGAGTGTACGATGTCGAAGAAGCGGTCGTCGATCTTCCCCATGTCGTGGAGCAGCGACGCGACCCGCAGGGTGGCGCGCTCTTCCCGGCTCATCCCCAGCGGCTCCGCCAGCGCGTCGGTGAGGTTGGCGACGCGCCGCGAGTGGCGGGCGGTGGCCGCGTCCCCCGCCGTGATCGCGTTGAGGAGGAGGTCCACGAGGGTCCGGTGGAGGCGGCGGTTCCGCTCCCGCGTCCGGTACGCGTCCGCCGCCCAGGCGGCGCCGAGGACCCCCGCCGTCAGCAGCGCGCCCCGGAGAAACTTCGTGTCGTGCATGGGTCCGGTTCTTTCGCGAATGGATGGAATGGGCGGCTCCGTCCACGCACAACTCAAGCCAACTCGGTGTCACATGCTGTCCTGGGTCACGCGCTCCCCGCTGGCGCCCATCGTGCTGCTCACGGTGTCCAACATCTTCATGACGGTGGCCTGGTACGGCCACCTCCGGCACCGGAGCGCGCCCCTCTTCACGGTGATCCTGGTGAGCTGGGGGATCGCCTTCTTCGAGTACTGCTTCCAGGTGCCCGCCAACCGCTTCGGGTACGACCACTTCTCCGCCGCCCAGCTCAAGACCATCCAGGAGGTGATCTCGCTGCTGGTGTTCGGGGTGTTCTCGGTGCTCTACCTCCGGGAGGAGTTCCGCTGGAACTACCTCGTGGGCTTCGTGCTGATCGTCGCCGCGGTGTTCGTGGTGTTCCACGAATGGTGACCCCGGACCCGGGATGAGCGGGGCCGCCGGATCCGACGCGGTCCTCGTCTTCGTCCGGGCGCCGGAGGCGGGGCGGGTCAAGACGCGTCTGGCCGCCGACGTCGGCGCGGACGCGGCACTTCGCGTGTACGTGCGGCTGGCCGAGCACGCGCTGGCGGAGGCGCGGGCGTCCGGGGCGGCGGTGCGCGTGCTCTTCACTCCGGCGGAGGCGGGCGGGGCGGTGCGCCGCTGGCTGGGCGGGGACGCGGACTACCTCGCCCAGGCGGAGGGCGACCTGGGGACGCGGATGCGCAGGGCCTTCGAGGACGCCTTCGCGGCGGGGTTCCGGCGGGTGGTGGTGGTCGGCTCGGACCTGCCGGACCTCTCGGCGGGGCTCCTGCGGCGGGCCCTGGCGAGCCTGGAGGCGCGGGATGCCGTGGTCGGCCCCGCGCGCGACGGGGGCTACTACCTGCTGGGGCTGCGCCGCGTGGTCCCGGAGGTGTTCCGCGGGATCGCCTGGAGCACGCCCGCCGTCCTCGGCGAGACGGTGGAGCGGCTCCGCCGGGCCGGGATCGAGCCCGTGTTCCTGGAGCCGCTCTCCGACGTGGACCGGGTGGAGGACCTCCCCCCGGGGTGGCGCGCGTGGGCGGAGGCGCAGGCCGCCGCACCGCGCCCCTACCGGTAGCGGCGCGCCAGCTCCTCCGGGTCCGCCCCCAGCCGGTACGCCAGCCGCAGGCGCCACATCAGCAGGATCGTCCGCGCGATCCCGCGCGTCTCCCAGCGCCGGGAGGAGGTGGTCGCCGGCGCGCGCAGGCAGAGCGGCCGGCCGCGGCGGAGCAGGGCGCGGGAGAGCGCCACGTCCTCCATCAGGGGGATCTCCGGGAAGCCGCCCACGGCCTCGAACGCATCGCGCCGCACGAAGATCGCCTGGTCGCCCGTGGCGACGCCGCCGAGCCGGGAGCGGAGCGAGATCATCCGCTCCACCACCCGGAAGGCGGGGTGGCGGCCGGTGAGCCTCACGTCGAACCTCCCCCACTCCCTCCCGCTCCCCGCCAGCCCTTCCAGCACCCGCCGGTCCGCCTCGTCCGGCAGCCGCGTGTCCGCGTGGAGGAAGAGGAGCACGTCGCCGCCGGCCTCGCGGGCTCCGGCGTTCTGCTGCCGGGCCCGGCCCCGCTCCGAGCGGACCACCCGGTCCGCCAGCGGCTCCGCCACCTCCGCCGTGCCGTCCTCGCTCCCTCCGTCCACCACGACCACCTCGTGCCCGCGCCCGCGGAGCGGCTGGAGCGGGAGGAGCGTCGCGGCGATTCCTTCCGCCTCGTTCAGCGCGGGGACGATGATGGAGATGCGGCGCATACCGTCGGATCGGGGTCGGGGGCTCCTGGAAGAGTACGCGGCGGACGCCCGGAGCGGAATCCTTGACTCTACGAACACCCTCGTATATCTATCTACGAAGAAGGTCGTACGTACCCACCCGCCCACGCCCGAGCGAATGAGCACACCCCAACCCACTCCCGCCGAGCTGCAGATCCTCCGGGTCCTCTGGGAGCGCGGCCCCCGTACGGTCCGCGAGGTCCACGAGGCGCTGGACCGCTCCGCCACCGTGGGGTACACCACCGTGCTGAAGCTGCTGCAGATCATGACCGACAAGCGGCTGGTCTCGCGCGACGAGTCCCAGCGCGCTCACGTCTACGAGGCGCGCTACACCGAAGAGGCCACGCAGCGGCAGCTCGTGGGCGACCTGCTGGAGCGGGCCTTCGGCGGGTCCACGGCCACGCTGGTGGTGCGGGCGCTCTCGGAGCGCCCTGCCTCGCACGAGGAGCTGGGCGAGATCCGGGCGCTCCTGGACCGCCTGGAGTCCGACCGCGAGGGAGGGAGCCGGTGACCGGCCTGCTGCCGGCGGTGGACCACCCCGCCTTCCGGGCGCTCGGGTGGGCGCTCCTCCACTTCGTGTGGCAGGGAGCGCTCGTCGCGGGGCTCGCCGCGCTCGCCTTCCGCCTCCTCCGCGGCCACTCGCCGCAGGCCCGCTACGCGGTGGGGTGCGCCGCGCTCCTGCTGATGCTCGCCGCGCCGGTGGCGACCGGGATCGCGGCGTACGAGCCGGCGGCCTCGCTCGCCGCGGGCCCGCTCCCCGCGGGTGCGGCGGAGCGCCAGGCGGTCCTCTCGCGCCTGGCCGACGTGGCGCGGGAGGTCCGCCCCGGCGAGGCCTGGCGGTACCGGGTGGAGGCGGTCCTCCCCTCCCTGGTAGCCGTGTGGATGCTGGGGATCCTGGTCCTCTCCGCCCGCCTGGCCGGGGGGTGGGGGTACGCGCAGCGCCTGGCGCGGCGGGAGGTCCGCCCCGCCCCCGCCGCGTGGCAGCGGCGCCTGGACGGGCTGGCGCGGCGGCTGGGCGTGGCGAGGCCGGTGAGGCTCCTGGAGTCTGCGCGGGTGCAGGTGCCCACCGTGGTGGGGTGGCTGCGGCCGGTGGTGCTCCTCCCCTTCACGGCCGCCACGGGGCTCACTCCCGCGCAGCTGGAAGCGGTCCTCCTCCACGAGCTGGCCCACGTCCGGCGCCACGACTACCTGGTCAACCTGGCGCAGTCGGCGGTGGAGGTGCTGCTCTTCTACCACCCGGGGGTGTGGTGGGTGTCGGAGCGGGTACGCGAGGAGCGCGAGGCGTGCTGCGACGACGTGGCGGTGGCCGCCTGCGGCGACACCCTGGTCTACGCCCGCGCCCTCACGGAGCTGGAGGGGCTGCGCGCCTTCCCCGCCGGGCTGGCGATGGCCGCAGACGGGGGATCGCTCCTCCACCGCGTGCGGCGCCTGGTCCTTCCCGCGCCCCGGCCGGCGCGCGGCTCCGCCCCGCTGCTGGCGGGGGTGCTCCTCCTCACCACGCTGGCCGCCGCCGCGGCGCAGCGCGCGCTCGTCCCCGCGGAGCAGGAGGGGGGCGCGGCCCCGGCGGGCGACGCCTTCGCTCCGGGAGGAAGGACCGCGGTCCCCGCACCCTCCCCGGCGGCTTCCGATGAGAGCGGGCCGGCCGCCCTCGCGGCGCCCGTCCCGCTCGCCGCACCCGCCGCCCGCCCGGCGGCGCCCGCGCCGGTGCGGACTTCCGAGTCGCCTCCCGCGCCCGGGGAGCCCACGGCCGCCCCCGAAGCGCCGGCCGCGCCTGCGGCCCGCGACACACTCCTGGTCGCGCGGGTGCGGCGAATCGCCACGGAGACCCGGAGCACGGGAGAGACGGTCCGCCTCCTGGTGGAGGTCGCCCCGGAGGTCACGCGCGACGCTCGGGCGCTGGACGCGTACCTGGACGCCGCCGAGTCCATCGGTTCGGCGTCCGGCCGGCGCGCCGCGCTCGCGGCGGTGCTCGGTACGGGAGACAGGCGGGCCGGAGGCGCGGCCCCCGCCGTCACGCCCCCGCCTCCCGCGCCCCCGACCGCGGCGCCCGGGCCCGCTCACGCGGGAACCGTCCTCGGCACTCCCGCCCGGACCCGCGCCCAGGTCCTACCGGTGAGGTCCGGGCGGGTGGACGCTCCCGACACCCCGCTCGCCCGCGCCCTGGCCGAGGCCGAGTCGATCTCCTCCCCGTCCCGGAAGCGCCAGGCGCTCTCGACCCTGCTCCGCGAGTACGCTCGAGATCCCGAATGATACCCACCCACACCGTACACACGCTCATGCGAACCCGTATCTTCGCCGTACTCCTCTTCGCCGCTCCTCTCCTCGCCGCCGGCCCCTGCGAAGCGCAGGACCCCGGATCCGGGACGGGGTCCCTGGTCGTCCGTGGGACCATGGTGGGCGAGCACTCCCGCGGGGGCAGGACCGAGCACGTCTGGATCGACACCGGGAAGGGGATCGAGGTACGCGCCCACGGCGAGATCGCGCTGAGCGAGGACGGCCGGGAGGTGGAGCGCGTTTCCGAGGGCGGATACCTGATCGTGCAGCAGCAGGAGGGCGGAGCGGTCCACCGGGCCGAGTGGCGCCCCGCCGACGGCGGGATGAGGCGCAGCTACAGCGTGGATGGGACGCAGAGGAGCTTCGAGGAGGCCCGCCCCTGGCTCGGCCGCTTCCTCCCCGAAGTGGCGAGCAGCACCAGCATCGGCGCACGGGCGCGCTTCGAGCGCGTGCTGGCGCGCCGGGGCGTGGCGGGCGTGCTCGCGGAGGCCGAGGCGACCGAGAGCGCGTCCGCCCGGCAGGTGTTCCTGGAGGGGCTGCTGGAGCGCGACCTCACCCCGTCGGAGACGGAGCGGTACCTCCGCGCGGCCGCGGCGAGCGGTTCCAGCAGTACCACGCGCGACATCCTCCTGAAGATGGCGGCGAAGCGGACGCTCTCGGCGGGGCAGTGGGACGCCTGGCTGCAGTCGGCCGGGTCCGTGAGTTCCAGCAGCGACCGCCGCGACCTTCTCCGCCGGGCGGTCGCCGGCTACCCGCGCGAGCAGGCGCTCCCCGGCGTCTTCTTCCGCACGCTCGACGGGATGGGCTCCAGCTCCGACCGGCGCGACGTGCTCCGGTCCGTGCTCGCCTCCCGGGGCGGGGAGCCCGGCACGGCGCTCCGGACCCTGGCTTCCACCGCGAAGCTGGGTTCCTCCAGCGACCGGCGCGACGTGCTCCGGGACGTGGCGAAGGTCTCCCTGTCGGGCGACGCCGTCTCCCTGTACCTGCAGGTGGTGGGGGGCACGGGCTCCTCCAGCGACCGACGCGAAGCGCTGACCGCGCTCCTCTCCAACCCCACGGTCACCCGGTCCCCGGCCGCGAGCGTGGCCTGGCTGGGCGCCGTGAAGGGCGTCGGCTCGGACAGCGACAGGGCGTCGCTGCTCCTGGCCGCCGTCGACCGCCTCCCCACGGACCGCGAGGTGCGCACCGCCTTCGCGGACGCGGTGGAGACCCTCTCCTCCGACAGCAACTACAACCGGGTCGCCGGGGCCTTCCTGCGCAGCCAGGCCGGCAGCCGGTAGCGGCCGCTACCCCTCCTCGTCGGCCTCGAACCCGTACGCGGCCTCGGTCCAGTCGCCGCGCCCGGGGACGACGCTCCGCTCCACGAAGCGCACGCGGCCGTCGCGGCCCACGAGGAGCACGGTGGAGGCGCGGGTGCCGTACTCCGGGCTGCGGATGAAGGAGGAGGAGAGCATGCGCTCGCGCTCGATCCCCACCCCCGTTTCGGGGAGGAGGAGGTCGGGCGCGGGCTCTGCGTCCCAGAGGATGCGGAAGAGCGCCTCCGGGTCCACGTCGTCGCCGGAGGAGACCGCTTCACGGAGCGCGGCCCGCCCCCTCTCCACCTTGGGCCAGGGGGTGTCCAGCAGCGCGTTGCTCAGCCCGTACACGCCCGGCCCCAGCGGGCGCGCTTCGCCCCCCCGGTTCCCGTAGTACCAGAGCCCGCTCCCGTCCCCCACCAGCAGGTTGAAGCCGGCGTACTCCTCCGCCCGCGGCTCCAGCGCGCGGAGGTACGCCCCGGGCGCGCCGTCCCCCGCGAGGAAGCCCCCCACCAGGTGTCCGCGCGAGGGGGCTTCCGGGCTCGGGGGCGCGGCGTCGCGGTAGTTGGTGACGGCGGCGAAGCGCCCGCGGCGGGTGATCCCCATCCACGTCCCGCCGCCGCGGAGGTCGCGTCCGGCGAGCACGCCGGGCGCGTCGTCCCACCAGTCGGCGGGAGCGGTGGGACGCTCGTAGAACTCGTCGCGGTTGGCGGCCACCACCAGCCGGTAGCGGGGGTGCGCGTCGTGGGCGAGGAGGATCAGGCACATCGGGAGGTTCGGGCTCCGGGACCGGGAGTTGCAGCAGGCTCCGACCCCATACCCCGAACGCGACGCGGGGATCGGAGTATCAACGCGCGAGGGGGCTCACGCCGGCTCCCGGACCACCTCGCCGCCCGCTGACCGGCCGCCATGCTTCATCACAAGACGTTCGTCCTGGACCCCGACCGCGAGTGGGTGGTGTTCGTGCACGGTGCGGGCGGCAGCTCGTCCATCTGGTACCGGCAGCTCCGCGAGTTCCGCAAGCACTTCAACCTGCTCCTGGTGGACCTGCGGGGCCACGGCGCGTCCCAGCCCCGTCCGCAGTCCGCCCGTCCCGAGCCGTACACCTTCCGCGAGGTGAGCCTGGAGATCCTGGAGGTGATGGACCACCTGGGGATCCGCTCGGCGCACTTCGTGGGGATCTCCCTGGGCACCATCCTGATCCGCACGCTGGGGGAGATCGCCCCCGAGCGGATCCGCAGCATGGTGCTGGGCGGGGCCATCACCCGCCTCAACTTCCGCTCGCGCTTCCTGGTGCGGGCGGGGACGGCGGTGCGGCGCCTGGTCCCCTTCATGTGGCTGTACAGCCTCTTCGCCTGGATCATCATGCCCCGGGAGAGGCACCGGGAGTCGCGCCTCCTGTTCGTGAACGAGGCCCGGAAGGTGGCGCGCAAGGAGTTCCTGCGCTGGTGGCGGCTCACCCAGGAGGTGAACCCGCTGCTGCGCTTCTTCGAGGAGAAGGAACTCCCCGTCCCCACCCTCTACCTGATGGGCGACGAGGACCACATGTTCCTCCCGCCGGTCCGCAGCATCGTCCGGCGGCACCGGAACAGCCTGCTGCGCGTGCTGGAGAACTCAGGCCACGTGTGCAACGTGGACCAGGCGGAGCGCTTCAACGAGCTGGCGATCGACTTCATGCACGGGCGGCTCGCGGGCGGCCCGGCCGTCGCCTGACCGGCGGCCCGGCCGCGCGCCGCTGGCGGCGTCGACACCCGACCCCGCCCGCCGTATCTCTCTCGACCCCGGTTCGCCCCCATGCCGATTCCCGGTCCGCCGTACCCCTTCCGCCTCCGCAACTCGCGAATCCACGGCCGGGGCGCCTTCGCCACGCAGTTCATCCCGGCAGGGACCCGGATCATCGAGTACAAGGGGGAACGCATCTCCAACGAGGAGGCGGACCGCCGCTACCCGGACGATCCCTCGCTGCAGCACCACACCTTCCTCTTCTCCATCGACGACGAGGTGGTGGTGGACGCGGCCTTCAGGGGGAACGCGGCGCGGTGGATCAACCACTCGTGCGACCCCAACTGCGACGCGGTCATCGACGACGGGAGGATCTTCATCGAGGCGGTGCGCGACATCGCGCCCGGGGAGGAGCTGGCCTACGACTACAACTTCATCCTGGAGGAGCGCCACACGCCCGCGATGAAGCGGCGCTATCCCTGCCGCTGCGGCGCGCCCAACTGCCGCGGGACCATCCTCGCAAAGAAGCGCTGAAGGCCGATCCCGCGGGATCGGCGGGGGGGAGGCTCCTCCGTCGGTGCGGACTCGCCCGGCCTGCTGTCCGAACCGGGAATACGGAGAGGGCTTACACATACGCTCTCCTGCGGAGCCTCCCCCCACCTCCCGGTGGGCTCCCCGGTTGTCCCGATCCTGAAGGACCCCGCCGGGAGCGGCGCCGGCCCTACGGCGACCGGGAAGCGTCCGTGTCGGCGGCCCCCTCCGGCGCGAACGCGTCCGTGTAGAACCGGCGCGCCGCGAGCAGGATCCGGTCGCTCAGCTCCGGGTCGTCCGCCGCGCGGGCGAGGAGGACGGCGCCCACCATCCCGGAGACGAGCGCCAGCGCCTCGTCCGGCGGCGGGTCCGTCGGCGCGGCTCGGCGCGCCCCGGGGAGGAGCCGGCCCACCTGGCGGACGAGCCCGCGCAGCGAGCGGGTGAAGGAGGCGCGCACCTCCGGCGCCGCGCGCGACGCGTCCGCCGCGAGGGCCGGCATCAGGCACCCGCCCCCCGGGTCGTCGCGGTGCCGACGGCTCACGTAGCCGCGGATGACCCGGCGCAGCCTCTCCGCGCCCCCCACCTCCTCGGCGTCCTCGAAGAAGCGCGCCGCCAGGCCCGACCTCACGCTCTCGCACGCCTCCGCCACCAGCGCGTCCTTGCTGGCGAAGTGGGCGTAGAACCCTCCGTGGGTGAGCCCGACGCCCTTCATCAGCTCGCTGATCCCCACCCCTTCGACGCCCTGCTCGCGGTACGCCCGCGCCGCCGCCTCCACGATGCGGCGGCGCGTCTGCTCCTTGTGCTCCTTCGAGTAGCGGACCATCACTCCCCCTTCGTGCCGCTCGCCGTGGACGCCGCGCGCTCCGGGCGCGGCGCGTCCTTCCGGCGGACGTAGATCGTCTTCTCCACCTCGGCGTGGACCACGCCTCCGGCGTCCACCAGCTCGACCCGGTACACCCGGTCGGTGGGGCTCCCGTCGGCCGTCGCCGCGCGGATCGCCGCCAGCTCTTCCCCGTCCAGCTCGAAGCGGGCGTGGAGCGTGCTCCGCCCCGGCTTCCGGAAGCGGATGGAGGCGGCCTTGTCCCACACCACGTACCCGGGGCCCAGGTTCCGGATCAGCATGAGCATGTAGACGGGGTCCACCGCGCCGTACATGCTCCCGCCGAAGATGGTCCCCACGTAGTTGCGGGTACGCAGGCCGAGCGGGAGGCGGATGCGGATCTCCCGGAAGTCGTCCGCGATGTAGGCGATGCGCGCGCCGGTGCCGCGGTACGCGGGGAAGAAGTTGTATCCCCAGCGCAGCAGCCGGGTATGGACGGACTCGGGCATCGATCCTCCTTTCAGCGGCCGGCGTACGGGCCTGTCACCCGGGCACCGGGACCTCCTCCTCCACCTTCACCTCCGGCTCGCAGCGCACGGGGAAGCTCACCGAGCGGGCGATGTAGCAGAGCGAGTGGGCGCGCTCGTGGAGCGCCTGGGCGGCGTCCGCGTCGGCGCCCGGCCATATCGTGACGACCGGGCGCAGCACCACCTCGGTGAAGGAGCCGCCGTCCGGCGCCTCCACCATCGTCCCCCGCGCCTCGTCCTCGTACCCGGTGACCACCACCCCCGCGTCCGCGGCGAGGTGGAGGTACCAGAGCATGTGGCACGCCGAGAGCGAGGCCACCAGCAGCTCTTCCGGGTTGTACCGCGAGCGGTCGCCCCGGAACGTCGGGTCGGAGGAGCCCGGAAGCGGGGGCTTCCCCGGGACCGTGATCTCGTGGCTGCGGGAGTAGGCGCGGTAGCCGCTGGTTCCCGAGCCCAGGTTCCCCGTCCAGTCCACCCGCACCGCGTAGGCGTGCTCTCTCCCTCCGCTCATGCCGTCTCTCCCGGTCTCAGGTTCAGGTAGTCCCTGCCGATCTCTCACACCCGCTCGATCACGGTGGCGACGCCCTGTCCGCCCGCGATGCAGAGGGTCACCAGCGCGGTGGCGAGGCCGCGCCGCTCCAGCTCGTCCAGCGCCGTTCCCAGGAGCATGGCCCCGGTGGCGCCCAGCGGGTGGCCCAGCGCGATGGCGCCGCCGTTGACGTTCACCCGCTCCGGGTCCAGGCCCAGGTTGCGGATCACCTGGAGCGGGACCGCGGCGAACGCCTCGTTGATCTCCCACAGGTCCACGTCGCCGGGCTGCATCCCGGCCTTCCGCAGCGCCTTACGAGCAGTCTCGGTGGGCGCGGTGAGCATGATGAGCGGGTCCTCGGCGTGCGTCGCCATGGAGACGATCCGCGCCCGCGGCTTCGCGCCGCGAGAGCGGACGTAGCCCTCCGAGGCGAGCAGCACCGCCGCAGCGCCGTCCACGATCCCGCTGGAGTTGCCCGCGGTGTGGAGGTGGCGGATCTCCCCCGCCTGAGGGTATCGCTCCAGGGCGATCCCGTCCAGGGTCTCCCCGCCGGGCCCGGCGGGGGTGGCGCCCACCTTCTCGAAGGCGGGCGCGAGCGCCGCCAGCGCCTCCGCGGTGGTGTCCGGGCGCGGATACTCGTCGCGCTCCAGCAGCACCGCCCCGGTCTCCGGATCGAGCACGGGGAACAGGCTCCGGCCGAAGCGGCACTCCGCCTGCGCCGCCGCCGCGCGCCGCTGCGACTCCAGCGCGAAGCGGTCCAGCTCCTCGCGCCTGAAGGCCTCCAGCGTGGCGATCAGGTCGGCGCTGATCCCCTGCGGCACCTGGAAGTGCCTGCGGCGCAGGTGGGGGTTCTTCCCGTCGCCCTCGCCGCCGTCCGAGCCCATCGGCACGCGCGACATGCTCTCCACTCCCCCGCCCACCACCAGGTCCTGGGCGCCGCTCATCACCCCCATCGCGGCGAAGTTCACGGCCTGGAGCCCCGAGCCGCAGAAGCGGTTGAGGCTCACCCCGGACACGTGGAGCGGCCAGCCCGCGGCGAGCACCGCGTTGCGCGCGACGTTGGAGCCCTGCTCGCCCACCTGCGACACCGCGCCCACCACCACGTCCTCCACCTCGCCCGCGTCGATCCCGGTGCGCTCCGCCAGGCGGACCAGCGTCCGGGCGAGCAGTTCCTGCGGGTGGACGCCGTTCAGCGAGCCCTTCCCCATCCTGCCGCGCCCGCGCGGGGTGCGAACCGCGTCGAGGACGTATGCAGCGTCCGCCATCTCTCCTCCCTTTGGCGAAGACGGAGTCCACCCGGGCCGGGCGCCCGACGGACATTTGTATGACGATCATAATATCAAAATCTCCGCTCCGCAATCGAGATGCGGCGCCGGCCGTCCCGGAAGTGAACATCGTGGACGGCTCGGGTTATCAGACTCGCGGAAATCCCCGGCCGGCGGCGGCTCCGGGGCGCGTACGGACACCCGGAAGGAGTGCGATGGCGGCTGGCGGTGAAGCGCTGCGGGAGCGGCTGGAAACGATCCTGGCGGGCTACGCGGGCGCGCGGGCGGGGGAGCCGTTCGGGGAGGAGCACCCGCTGTGGGGGACGTTCAAGACGCTCCGCCAGGCGCTCTCCTCCCACCCCACGGTGCGGGCGGTACCCACGCTCCGCGTCTCGTGGTCCGCGGGCTTCGGGACCTGGGCCAAGGTGCCCTGGGTCGCCCTCCTCGACACCCGCGAGACCACCAACGTCCGCGAGGGGGTGTTCTGCGCCCTCCTCTTCCGGCAGGACACGTCCGGCGTCTACCTGGCGATCTGCCAGGGCGCGGCGGAGCCCCGCCGGCAGGTGGGGCGGGAGATCGCCCGCACCGTGCTGCGCGCCCGCGCCGGAGAGCTGCGCGCCTTCTGCGACGCCCTCCCGGAGCTGGGCTTCCACCTGGACGACCGCATGGACCTCCGCGCCGACGCCGCTCCCGTCGCCGACCCCGCCGCGGTCGTCGCCCACAAGCTGTACGAGGCGGGGAGCGTGCCCCCGGACGCCCTCCTCTTTCGCGACCTGGAGGCGGTGCTCGCCGTCTACCGCCGCTGCGTGGAGGAGAAGGAGCGCGCCGCCGCCCTCCCCGCCGACGCGTACGCCGCGGAGCCGGAGCGCTGGGAGCGGGAGTGGGACCGCGAGGAGGCCACGGCGGCGCTGCTGGAGTACGTGGAGCGGCGGGGGTTCGTGTTCGAGCCGTGGCAGGTGGCGGCGTACGTCACCGCGCTCCGCACCAAGCCCTTCGCCATCCTGGCCGGGGTGACGGGGACGGGGAAGTCGCGCCTCCCGGCGCTGGTGGCGGAGGGGACGGGCGGCGCCGCGCGGCTGATCCCCGTCCGCCCGGACTGGACGGACAGCGCAGACGTGCTGGGGTACACCGACCTCCGCGGCGACTTCCGCCCCGGCGTCTTCCTGGACGCCGCGCGCGAGGCGGCGGGCCACCCGCGGCGCCACTGGGTGGCCGTGCTGGACGAGATGAACCTGGCTCGGGTGGAGCAGTACTTCGCGGAGGTGCTGAGCCGCATCGAGGACCGGCGCCCCCACCCCCGCGGCGGCTTCGCGACCGCGCCCCTCCTCCACCCCACTCTCCACCCGGGCGACGAGTGGAGCGGCGTGGTCCTCCCTCCCAACCTGGCGCTGGTGGGGACGGTGAACGTGGACGAGAGCGCGCACGGTTTCTCCCGCAAGGTGCTGGACCGGGCCTTCACGCTGGAGCTGGCGGAGCCGGACCTCGCCGCGTGGGAGCGTCCCGCGGCGTCGGGGGAGCCGGAGCCCGCCTGGTGGCCGGTGTCCGCGTGGCACCCGCGCGCCGTCACCCTCGCCGGCCTCGCCGCGCCCGCGGACCCGGACCGCGAGCGGGTGCGGCGGACGGTGGAGGCCCTGGCCGCCGCGAACGCCCACCTCGCCCCGGCCGGGCTGCAGGTGGGGTACCGCACCCGCGACGAGGCAGCCCTCTTCGTCCTCCACGCCGCCGACACCCCGGCCGCCTTCGTCACCCGCGGCGGGGAGCCGGTGGACCCGCTGGACCTGGCGCTGGGGATGAAGCTCCTTCCCCGGATCGCGGGCGGGAGCGACGCGGTGCGTCGCGCGCTCCTGGGCCTCCTGGGATGGGCGAGGGACGGCCGGGGGGCGCTCGACGAGGCGGAGGCCCGCGCCGTACTGGAGGCGTGGGAGGACGCCGGCCGCCCCGCCGCGCTCCCGGGCGCGCGTTTTCCCCGCACCGCCGCCCGCCTGGCACTGATGTGGGACCGCTTCCGGGCCGAGGGGTTCACCTCGTTCTGGCTGTGAGCGCGGACCTCTTCCGCATCGAGACGGACCGCGTCCTCCTCGTCTGGGCCGCGACCCGCGAGGGGGAGCCCGCGTTCCTGTCGCCCGCTCCCCCTCCGCCGGGGCGGCTCGCCGTCGTCCCCCGGCGTCCGGGGCTGGTCTTCGGACCGGGGACGTGGCGCGCGGAGGGGGACGACGGGGCGACCGGGGGACCGCGCCTCTTCGAGGAGACGGGGTACGCGCTGTACCTGCGGGGGAAGGACGGCCGGACGGTCTCCGTGGAGCACCGCGACCCCGTGATCCTCCGGGGGCTGCGTGCCTCGGAGGGCGGGCGGGTGGTGCACGGCCGGGTGGACTTCGGCGGGCAGGTGGGACGGAGCGGGTTCGCCGTGTACGTGGACGGCGCGCCGGAGGTGGACTTCGAGGTGGAGGTCTTCCCCGCCAAGCTGGACTACGCGGAGGACTACGCCCGCCTGCGCGAGGAGACGGGGGAGATCCTCACCGGGCTGGTGATGGAGTACCTCCGCTCCACCTTCCACCTGGGGGTGGACCGGCATGCGCCCGCGCCCACGCGGCTGGAGTGGATCGCCCTCCTTCGCCACGCCGCGGACGACCTGGACCGCGCCCTCGCCGAGATCTCGCGGGAGCCGCGCAGGGACGTCGCCCCGGCCGACGAGCCCGCCCGCGCGGAGCGCGTGCGCCGGGCGGACCCGGGGGTGCGCCGCGCGGTGCTGCGCGGCGCGGGCGCGGGATGCCCGGTGCTCCTCCCCGGCGGCCCGCCCGTGCGCGAGCGGCTTCCCGGGGGGCGCCCCCGCCTCACCCTGGACACGCCGGAGCACCGCTGGATCGCCGCGCAGCTCGCGGGCGTGCGGCGCGGCCTGGCGGAGCTGCTCCGCGAGGAGGCGGCGCTTCCACGGACGCCGCGGCGGGCCCGCGCGCGTGAGGAGCTGGACGCCCTGGAGCGGCGGGTCGCGCGGATGCTCCGGGCGGAGCCGCTGGCCGCGGCGGCGGGGAGCCCTCCGCCCGGCCTGGCCTCGCCGCGGCTCACCCGCGCCCCGGGGTACCGGGAGGCGCACCGCGCCTGCCTCCTCCTCCGGCTGGGCCTCAGCCTGGAGGGCGGCCCGGTGCGGCTGGCGCTCAAGGACCTGGCGCTCCTCTACGAGTACTGGTGCTTCCTGGCCGTCGCCCGGGTCCTGGCCGCGCGGGCGGGGAGCGGGCTCCCGGCGCGGCGGCTCCTCGCCGTGGAGGAGCGGGGGCTCCGCGTCCTGCTGCGGCGCGGGCGCGAGCAGTCGCTGTCGTTCGACTTCCCGGGCGGGAAACGCGCCGTCCTCACCTACAACCCGCGCTTCGGGGGGGAGCCGCTCCTGGTGCCGCAGCAGCCGGACCTTCTCCTGGAGGTCCGCGGGCCGGACGGCGACGCGGTGCGCGCCGTGCTCGACGCCAAGTACCGGGTCACCGCCGCGCCGGAGTACCTGGAGCGCTACGGCTCGCCGGGGCCGCCGGAGGACGCGCTGAACGGCCTCCACCGCTACCGCGACGCCATCGTGCGGCCCGGGCCGGGCGCCGCGCCGGAGCGGATCGTCGCCCGGGCCGCCGCGCTCTTCCCCTACCGCGAGGCGGAGCCGGGGTCGTTCCGGGGGAGCCGGCTCTGGCGCTCGCTGGACGGGCTGGGCGTGGGCGCGATCCCGCTCCTCCCCGGGAGCACGGAGTACCTGGAGGAATGGGTGTCCTCGCTCCTCGGCGCGCCGGGGAGCGGAGCTACGCCATGACCGCGAGCGATCCCGGCACCGGCTCTCCCGCCGGTGTTACCTTACGGGCCCCGGGACCGGGATCCCGCCTACAGGATCCCGGCGAACCGCAGGACCACGTACAGGAGCAGCGCACCCACCGTGTAGCCGGCGGTCTGCTCCGCGAAGCCCGGCGGGGGCGGCCCGGCCGGGGCCCTCTCCACGACGACGGTGTCGGCGGCCGGCGGCGCGACGGCCGCGGGGCCCACCACGGGGGCGGCGGGCGGCTCCAGGCCCGCGGGCTCCGCCGCGACCGGAGGCCGCGGGCAGTCGCCGGAGCGCCAGGCGGCCAGCGTGGCGACGGCGGTGTCTCCCGGCACCCCGGCGACCACCGTCCCGCGCAGCGAGTCCCCCCGCACCTGGAGCCGGGCCTCCACGGCCGCGCCCCCGGCGGCCCAGCGGACCCGCAGCGAGTCGCGCCGGGACGGGTGGGGCCACCAGGTGGGATCCGCAGCCCCCGCGGGGGCGTCCGGCGAAGGGAGCACCCGGTACGCTCCCAGGAGCCCTGCCCCCTCCGCGGGAAGGGAGTCCAGGACGAAGTGCGAGGGGAGCAGCCGCGCCGCCGCCCCCGGGTGCGCGGGGTTCCAGGGGCCCCGGTCCAGCGCGTAGCACCCGGCCAGGGAGCGCGGGTCGTTGGCGGCGGGCTGCTGGGCCGCCAGGCCGGCGGGGAGGAGCAGGAGGAACAGCAACGACGGGTGGCGCATCTCCATCCTCGGGAGTCGGGGTGACCGGGACCCGTCCGCGCCGCCAGGGACGAACGGAGCCCTTCCGCCGCCGCGCGCGGCCGGGGGGGCCGCGCACGCACAACGGACAGGGATGAATACAACACCGGCGCCTCGTGCGCACCCCGCCGAAGCCGTCCTCCGGGAGCGCTTCGGGCTGGAATCCTTCCGCCCCGGGCAGCTCCGGGTGATCGACGCGCTGCTGGAGCGCGGCGGCGCCCTGGCCGTCTTCCCCACGGGCGGCGGCAAGTCGCTCTGCTACCAGCTCCCCGCGCTGATGCTGGAGGGGGTGACGGTGGTGGTGTCGCCGCTGATCGCGCTGATGAAGGACCAGATCGACTTCCTGCGCGGCCGGGGGATCGACGCGGCGCGGCTGGACTCGTCGCTCACGGGCGAGGAGGCGCGCGGCGTGGAGCGGCGCCTCCGCTCCGGCGAGCTGCGGCTGCTGTACGTGGCGCCGGAGCGCTTCAACAACGAGCGCTTCCTGGACCAGCTCGGGCGCGCGCGCATCGCCCTCTTCGCGGTGGACGAGGCGCACTGCATCTCGGAGTGGGGACACAACTTCCGCCCGGACTACCTGAAGCTGGCGGAGACGGCGCGCGCCGTGGGCGCGGAGCGCGTCCTGGCGCTCACCGCCACGGCCACCCCGCCGGTGGTGGAGGACGTCTGCGCGTCCTTCGGCATCCCCCGCGAGGCCGCCGTGGTCACCGGCTTCCACCGCCCCAACCTCTTCCTCCGCACCTCGCCCACCCCGGCCCGGCGGCGCGACGCCGCGCTGCTGGAGCGCATCCGCGGCCGCCCCGCGGGATCCGGGATCGTCTACGTCACGCTGCAGCGCACGGCGGAGCGGGTGGCGCAGGCGCTCGCGGACGCCGGCCTCCCCGCGCGGCCCTACCACGCGGGGATGGACGACGAGACGCGCGCGGAGGTGCAGGAGTGGTGGAAGGAGTCGGACCGCGCCACGGTGGTGGCGACCATCGCCTTCGGGATGGGGATCGACAAGGCGGACGTGCGCTACGTCTACCACTACAACCTCCCCAAGGGGCTGGAGAGCTACTCGCAGGAGATCGGGCGCGCGGGGCGCGACGGGCTCCCCTCCACGGTGGAGCTGCTGGGGAGCCTGGAGGACGTCGCCACCCTGGAGAACTTCACCTACGGCGACACTCCCACCCGGGAGTCGCTGCTGGGGCTGCTGCGGGAGATCCTGGAGGGGCCGCGGGAGTTCGACGTGAGCCTGTACGCGCTCTCGGCCGCGCACGACATCCGGCAGCTCGTCCTCCGCACGGCGCTCACCTACCTGGAGCTGATGGGGGTGCTGCGCCAGGGGACGCCGTTCTACGCCGGCTACCGGGTGCGCTTCTCCACCCCGCTCCCCGAGGTCGTCTCCCGCTTCCCGGAGGACCGGGCGCACTTCGTGGAGCAGGTGTTCGCGCAGGCGAAGAAGGGGCGCGAGTGGTACACGCTGGACCCGGCGTCGGCGGGCGCGGCGCTGGGGGAGGCGCGGGACCGCGTCGTCCGCATGGTGGACTACCTGGGCTCGGAGGGGCTGGCGGAGGTGCAGGCCGCCGACGCCCGGCAGCGCTACACGCGCCTCGTTGAGGCGGCGGACGCGGAGGCGCTGGCGGACGAGCTGGAGGCGAGGTTCGCGCGCCGGGAGACGGGCGAGGTAGGGCGGGTGCGGCAGGTGGTGGAGCTGGTGGAGCGGGAGGGGTGCCAGACCAACTTCCTGCTGGAGTACTTCGGCGAGGCGCGCGGGGAGCCGTGCGGGCACTGCACCTTCTGCGAGACGGGGCACGCCTCGACGTTCCCGCCGCGGCCGGAGCGCGGCCCTGTGGAGCGGGCGGTCGACGCGGAGGCGTTCCGGCGGCTGGCGCGGGAGAACCCGGGGGCGCTGGGGCACCCGCGGCAGCGGGCACGCTTCCTCTGCGGGCTGGGCAGCCCGGCGCTCACGAAGGCGAAGCTGACCCGGCACCCCCTCTTCGGGACGCTGGAGGAGCGGGGGTTCGCGGAGGTGCTGGCGTGGTGCGAGGGCGGGGGGTAGACGCCGGGGCCGCCTGCGCGCCGGCCGGGACCGCCCCGGCGCCCGTTGCGGGCGCCGGGGCGGTTCGCGTCAGGGCTCCATGAACGCGCGGATCTCCGGGATGCGCTCCAGGTGGTCCCACAGGTGCTCGATCATCGGACGGCCGTCCTGGCACCCGCCGGTGAAGAACGTGGAGGGCACGCGCGTGGTTCCCACCACCACCGGCGGTTCGTGGAGGCGCTCGATCCGGTCCAGGAGCACGACGTTGCCATCTCCCAGCGGCACCTTCTTCGTGTCGACCCAGACCACGCCGGCCCGCTCGTCGTACTGCACGTACCACGATTCCAGGTTGCCGCCGCCGCGGATCTCGGCGTTTTCCGGGAGGGAAGGCCTGGGAGACAGCTTGGCGGTGCCATGGAGCCGGCGCTCGGCGCGCCCGATGACCAGCGCCTGGATCCGCGCCGAGTCCCCCAGGTATTCCGCCGTGAACTGGAGCGCCACGCGATCCGAACGCTTGCCGCTTCCGCTCACGCTCCCCTCCGTGCAGCGCATGACGCGGGCTCGCTCCTGCTCCCGGGCCTCCACGGCCCGGGTCACGGCGGCGACCTGGAGTTCCCCGAGCAGCACCCCCTGCTCCGGCGTCAGCACGGCGCGGAGCTTCTTCTGGCCCTCCGAGAGGCGCAGTACCATGGCGAGCTGCCGGTCTGCGAAGCGATACAGGGCGGCACGGACTGCGGCCTCGTCCGGCTCCGCCGCGCCCCAGAGGGCGGAGGTGAGCGCCGGATCCCCGGGGACCGGCTCGGCCCAGAGATCGAACCCGTCGTGCATCTCTTCCTGGATCCGCCGTACCTGCTCGACCTGATCGGGAGTGAGCGCCAGGGTGTCCCACTCCTTCAGCGCCAGGTGCACGGGATGGGGGATGGCCTCACCGGCCTCCCGGAACCGCTCCAGAAAGGAGGGATCGACACGGAGCGCGGGGACGCCGGGATCCTGCGCGTGGAGCCCGGCCGCGCCCAGGAGCAGGGCGACGCCGAGGGGAAGAGCACGGAGCAATGGACGCATCGAATGGTCGGGTGACGGGGACGGAATTCGTGGAGATCGCGCCGACAAGGTAGGGATCCCGGCGACCGACGACAACATTCGAGGGCCGGAGAGGAACGCGGACGGACGCCCCGGAGACGGGTGCGGAGGCGGCTGCCCCTGGCACCCCCGGCAGGCGTAAACCCTGCCGAACCGCCCACTTCCCTGGAACGGCAAGTGCGTCGGGATAGACCGGATCGCAGGACCTTCGCTCTCACGCGGCACATGGCTCCCGTTCCCGCGCCGGTCGTCTCCCCGTTCCGTCTTCCCGACCCGCCCGACTCCCGGGACGGGGCGGCGACCGAAGCCCTTCTCCGCCTCGGCGCGCGGGCGCTGGACGCGGCCCTGCTGCGGCTCCACCGGGCCGGCGAGCCTCCGCGGACGGTGTGGATGGCGCACCGGGAACTCCCGGACGGGCTGGAGGCCGCGCTCGACGCGTGGGCGGAGGGAGGCGGGGCCGGAGTCGCTGCGGCGGACGCACCCCTGGGCCGGGAGCGCGTACGGCTCGGGGACGGACGGGAGGTCGCCCTCGCGGTGATGCCGCTCCGGGACGGAGCAGGCACCGTGACGGGGCGCCTCTGGGCCGTGGACACCCGCCTCCGCCGGTGGACGGGCCGGGACTGGGAGGTCCTCGCCGACCTGGCGGCCTGCGCCGGGAGCGGTACGGGGCGCCCGCGGGATCCCCCCCTACCCCGCGCGTCCAGGGGAAACGGGCCCCACGCGGACGACGCCCCCCCGGCTCACGGCGTCCTGGCCGCCCGGCCGGGAGCCGCCGCGTGGCTGGGTGCCCTCCGCGAAGGAGAGTCGCCGGGCCCCGCCGGGTCCGGTGACGAGGTGTCGGCCTGGCTCCGGGAGAGGCTGATGGCCGCCCTGTACGCCGGGCACCTCCGCGAGAACGACCGCCTCCCCAGCATCCGCGACCTCGCGCGCGCCCTGGGCGTCGGCCGGTACGCCGCGGCCGACGCGTACCGGCGGCTGGAGGAGGAAGGGCTGGTGACCACGCGGGAGCGCTCCGGGATCTACGTGGCTCCGCTCGCCCCCGCCCCTGAGCGTGACTGGCCGGAGACGGCGCGCTGGCTGGTGGAGGTGCTGGGGCAGGCGGTCGAGCACCTGGTGAAGATCCCCCAGCTCCCGGGCCTCATCGGCCGCTGGACCGCGGGGAGCCGGCTCCGCTGCGTGTGCGCGGAGTCGTGCACGGACAGCCGGGTGGACCTCGCCCTGGACCTCGAGCGCGTCTTCGGCCTGGAGGTCGAGGCGGTCGCCCTTTCCGGGACGGCCGGACGCGCGGACGACCTCCCCGACGCGCTCCGCGGCGCGGACCTCCTGGTAAGCACCTGCTACCACGCGGCGCAGCTCCGCCCGGTCGCCGCCTCCACCGGGGCGCCGCTCGTCGTGGCCGCCGTCCACCCCCAGACCGTCGCCGCCGTCGAGCGCCACCTGGAGGCGCAGGAGGAACTCGTCGTCGTGTGTGCGGACGCCGCCTTCGGGGAGAGGCTCCGGGCCCTGCGGGGCGGGGTCGCCCGCGAGCGGATCCGGGTGGTGCTCGCGGGCGACCCCGAAGCGGTCGGGGCCCTGGACCGCACCCGCCCCGTGCTCCTCACCCAGGCCGCCCGCGAGCGGCTCGGCGGCCGGGCGGACTTCCGGCTCGTGGCGCCGCTCTCTCCCTCGTTCTCCCCTTTCTTCGCCCGCTCCCTCCTGGAGGCCGTCGTACGGCTCAACCTCCACGCCACGCCCTAGCCCCCTCCGGGCGACCAGTCTCCCCACTCCCAGGCAACTGTCAGCCCCTCGCCGCCCGCACGGCACGTCGGATGTTGCAAATCACCATCACGCAACATCTTGCGCTGCCAGTTACACCGGGTGGAGGAGGAGGTGGGCCGATGTTCGAAGTCTTTCAGAGCGAGAGAGGCAGCGCCCGTCCCTGGCACCGGCGGGACCTCCTGGCCCTGTCGGCCGGGCTCCATGTGCTGCTGGTGCTGGGTGCCACCCGCATTCCGGTGGGAACCCCCGCGCCGCTGCTTGAATCCATCCCGGAGGAGACCGTCACCTTCGTGGAGATCCTCCGGAAGCAGCCCACACCCCCCGCGCCCGCGCCGGTGCCCGCTCCCCGGCCCGTGGCGGCCCGGGCTCCCGGGGAGGTCGACGAGTCACCGCCGCCGCGGCCGCGCCCCCGGCCGGCCGCGCCTCCGCCGGCCCGGCTGCTGGGGACGCCCCTCCAGCTCCCCCCGGTGACGCCGAAGCCGCTGGTCGCCAGCTCCCTCCAGCCGGTCGGGTCCGAGCGGCCGTCCCCGCTCGCGACCGGGCCCGTCGCCTGGGCGGGGAGCGGCCCCCCGGGGACGGCGGCGGACAGCGCGGGAGACGGTGGAGGAGAGGGCGGGCCGGCGGGCGGAGGCGGCGGGACGTCGGATGAGCCCCTGGAACTCTCCATGGTGGCGGAGCGGCCCATCCTCCGGAACGCGGAGCAGGTGCGGCGGATGTGGAAGCGGCTCTATCCCCGCGGAATGAACTCCCGGAACATCGAGGGCGACGCGGTCATCAGCTTCGTGGTGGACACCCGGGGGCGCGTGGAGCCCGAGTCCGCCGTACTGATCCGCGCTTCGCACCCGGACTTCGGCCAGGCGACCCTGAAGGGCGTGGACGACCTGCGCTTCCGTCCCGCGCGGCTGAACGGCCGGCCGGTGCGGGTGCGCGTGGAGCTTCCGGTCCTCTGGCGGCTGGCGGACTTCAAGTAGCCGCCACCGGGGGAGCGGTCCCGGGCTGGGATCCCCCCGGCGGGGCCGCTCCCATGCGTCCCGGCGGCGCCTTCTCGGCACGGAACGGTTGCACTCGGGCCCGGATCTTCGCACCTTCGGCGTATGCGAACCCACCGGATCCTGGCCCTGGGCGTGGCCGCGCTCCTCGCGGCTTCGCCGGAGCGCGCCCGAGCCCAGGGCGCGGACACCGTCGTCGTCACCGCCCCCGTCGTCCCTCCGGACACCGTCGTCGTGGCGGAGCCCACCCCCGCACCGCCGCCCCCCGAGCCGGACCGGTGGAAGATGGGGCTGGACCTGCTCTTCACGGGAACGAGCGGGAACGAGAGCCTGGTGGTGTTCTCCACCGGAGCGCGGGTGACCCACCTGGTCAAGAAGGACTTCGAGCTGGAGGGCGCGGTGCAGGCGCGCTACGGCCGGAGCAAGGGAGTGGAGGTCGCGCGCAGCCTCAAGGGGTCGCTGAAGTTCGACCTCCACCCGGAGGCGCGCTGGTCGCCGTTCGTCTTCCTCCAGGCGGAGCGTGACCCCTTCCGCAAGCTCGACGTGCGGGCCGGGGGCGGCGCCGGCGCCAAGTTCACGGCCCTGAAGAGCAAGACGGCGGAGTTCTCGCTCAGCGGGAGCGCGCTCTTCAGCTACGAGCAGCTCCAGTCCACGCCCGGGTCCGGGATGGAGGGCCTCCGGCACAACGCCCGCTCGAGCTGGCGGTCCCACGCCCGGAAGGAGCTGCCGTCCGGGTTCCGGTTCGAGCAGACCACCTTCTACCAGCCGCTGGCGAACAACTCCGCGGACTACCTGCTGGATGCCAAGACCTCCGCGCGGGCGCGGGTGACGCGGTTCGTCGCCGTGACCCTCACCCACAACTACCAGCGCGACTCCACCCCGCCGCCGGAGGTCCGCCCGGACGACCACCGCGTGGAGATGGGCCTGATCGTGGAGTTCTGACCCCGATCCGGCCGAATCGCACGGCGGGTCGGCGGGGAGACACGGGGAACAGATCGGCGGACGCGCGGGTTTAACGCCCGTTCCGGCGGCGTCCGTCCTCCGGCCCCATCTCCTTCACCCCCACGACGACCCAGAATGCACCCTGTAGCGCTGCTCCGCTCCGCCCTCGCCCGCCGCGTGGCGGGAAGCGCGGCGCTCGTCTGCCTCGGCGCGCTGGCGGCCTGCTCCCCGGACTCCGGCGGGGAGGCCGCGGCCGGGACCCCGGCCGCGGAGGCCCGCGACATCCACTCCTTCGCCCGGCCGGATGAGGCCCGCGTCACGCACGTGGACCTGGACCTGCGGGCGGACTTCGCCGCGAAGACGCTCTCCGGCACGGCGACGCTGGACGTCGAGGCGGGCCCCGGCACCGACCGGCTCGTGCTGGACACCCGCGACCTGACCGTCCACCAGGTGACCGACTCCGCGGGGCGCGCGCTCCGCTGGGAGTTCGGCCAGGCGGACTCCGTCCTGGGCACCCCGCTGACCGTGGACCTCCCGGAGGGCACGCGCCGGGTGGTGGTCCACTACGAGACCAGCCCGGGCGCCGCCGCGCTCCAGTGGCTCTCCCCGGAGCAGACCGCGGGGAAGCGGCACCCCTACCTCTTCTCGCAGGGGCAGGCCATCCTCACCCGCACCTGGATCCCCACGCAGGACTCCCCGGGGATCCGCCAGAGCTACTCCGCGCGCATCGTGGTCCCGGCGGAGCTGAAGGCGGTGATGAGCGCCGAGATGCTCACGCCCGAGGGCGAGCCGGCGGAGGGCGGCCGGGCCTTCCGCTTCCGGCTGGACGAGCCCGTCCCGCCGTACCTGATCGCGCTGGGGGTGGGCGACCTCGCCTTCCGCTCGCTGGGCCCGCGGACCGGGGTGTACACCGAGCCGTCGATGCTCGACCGCGCCGCCCACGAGCTGGCGGACGTGGAGAAGATGGTGACCGCCGCGGAGGAGCTGTACGGCCCGTACCGCTGGGGACGCTACGACCTTCTGGTGCTCCCGCCCTCCTTCCCCTTCGGCGGGATGGAGAACCCGCGGCTCACCTTCGCGACCCCCACGATCCTGGCGGGCGACCGCTCCCTGGTGTCGCTGGTGGCGCACGAGCTGGCGCACTCCTGGTCCGGGAACCTGGTGACCAACGCCACCTGGAACGACTTCTGGCTCAACGAGGGCTTCACCACCTACTTCGAGAACCGCATCATGGAGGCGCTCTACGGGAAGGAGCGCGCGGCCATGCTCGCGAACCTGGGGTGGCAGGAGCTGCAGGGCGAGGTCGAGAACGTGGGCGGAGCGGACTCGCCGGACAGCCGGCTCCGCCTCGACCTGGCGGGGCGCGACCCCGACGCGGGGATGACGGAGATCGCCTACGAGAAGGGCGCGACGTTCCTCCGCACCATCGAGGCCGCCGTCGGGCGCGAGCGGTGGGACGCGTACCTGCGCTCCTACTTCGACCGGCACGCCTTCCAGCCGATGACCACGGAGAAGTTCCTGGAAGACCTGCGCGCCAACCTGATCCGCGGCGACGAGGCCCTGGAGCAGCGGCTGCAGATCGACCGCTGGGTGTACGAGCCGGGCATTCCGGACAACGCGGCGGTCGCGCAGTCCGACGCCTTCACGCGGGTGGAAGCGGAGGCGCAGCGCTTCGCCTCGGGGACCTCTGCGGCGCAGCTCCGCACGCAGGGGTGGTCGACGCAGGAGTGGCAGCACTTCCTGGGCGCCCTTCCGCAGAAGCTCACCCCGGCCCAGCTCGCGGACCTGGACGGCGCGTTCTCGCTCTCGAACCAGGGGAACAGCGAGATCCTCTTCGGCTGGCTGCAGATCGCGGTGCGCAACCACTACGACCCGGCGGTCCCCTCGGTGGAGCGGTTCCTCACCGGCATGGGCCGCAGGAAGTTCGTGGCGCCGCTCTTCACCAACCTGATGCAGCAGGGTGAGTGGGGTCAGCCCATCGCCCGCCGCATCTACCGGGAAGCGCGCCCGCTGTACCATCCGGTGACCACCGGCACCGTGGACGCCATCGTGAAGTAGCCGGGCGGCGCCGCCGCCCTGCGCGAAGCGGGCCGCTCCCCCGGGTGGGGAGCGGCCCGCTTCGCGTGGTGGGGCCTGCCGAGGGGCAGCGCTACCGGGACCCGAGGAGCCGGCGCACCTCTTCGACCACGCGCCGGGGCTCGATGGGCTTGGTGAGGTAGGCGTCGCAGCCGACCTCCTGCGCGCGTACGCGGTCGCGCTCCAGCGCGTGGGCGGTGAGGGCGACGACGGGGATGTCCCGCGTGCTCTCGTCGGCCTTGAGGATCCGCGTGGCCTCCCACCCGTCGAGCACCGGGATGGAGATGTCCATGAGGACGAGGTCCGGGTGCTCCTCGCGGGCCATGCGGACCCCGTCCTCCCCGTTGCGGGCCTCGAGCACGTGGTATCCCGAGTGCTCCAGGATGGTGCGGTAGACGGTGACGTTGTCCTCGTTGTCCTCCACCAGGAGGATCGTGTGGCTCATGTGAATTCCTTTCGGACAGGCTTCAGCGATCTTCTGCGTCCGGTTCGGAGGCCGCCACCAGCAGCGCCAGCTTGAGCTGCAGGGCGCCGTCCAGGGTGCGGGGATCCAGCCCGGTGAGGCCGTAAACGCGGGCCAGGTGGTTGCGGACGGTGTGGCGATGGAGGTCGAGGTTCGCCGCCGTGTGCGCCACCGACATGTCGGACTCGAGGTACGACCGCAGCGTCTCCAGGACGAGCGGGTGCTCCCGGAGCGGTTCGAGCACCAGGGAGGCGAGGTTGCGGCGGCTGGGGCTGCTGGGGGCGAAGAACGCCGCGGACCCCAGGGAGCGCAGCTCGTGCACCCCGGCTTCGCCCCGGAACCGGGCCCCCTGGCGCGCGGCGTAGACCGCCTCGCGGTACGAGCGTCGCACCGCGGGCACGGGGCTCGCGGCGGGGTGGGGTTCGCCGATCCCCACGTCGGCGGTGTAGCCCGCGGCGGCGAGGGACGAGTGGATCCGCTCCGCCAGCTCGCGGATGCGCTCCCGCCCCGCGGCCGGCTCGTACCCGGGGAGGACCACCCACTGGACCTCGTTGAGCTGGCCGTACGGCGTCGTCCGCGCGGCGGGTCCGAGGAGGTGGCCCAGCACCTCCTGCGGGTCGGGACGATGCCGCAGGCGTGGGGAGGGCCGGGGATCCGGCGGGATGACGACTACCACGGCGACCCGCGGCACGTACAGGTTCCAGCCGTAGACGGCGGACACCACGCGGGCCTGCTGGGCCTCGTTCCGCGAGCCGCGGAGCAGGCGGTAGAGGAGCCACCCCGGGTTCACGCTCTCGCGGCTGAGCGACGAGGCGGCCCCCGCGAAGTCCAGCGCGAGGCCGATGGCGACCGCGGCGACCCGGGCGGCGATCGCCACTTCGGGCCCCTCGCCGTGGGCGGCGAGCACGCCCGCGATGCGCCCGGAGAGCCGCACAGGCAGGTAGAACCCGCCCGGAGAGGCCCCGGAAGGCTCGGCCTCCCCCACGGCACCGTTCTCCAGCACGCGGAGGGCCTGCCGGTCGAGCCTCCCGGCGGGCTGGCCCGCAGTGGACGCGACCACGGCGCCGTGCAGGTCGGTGAGGGTGAACCCTACGTCCAGCTCCGCCGTGAGGCGGTCGAGAAGATCGCATGCGGGGGCCGGCAGGATCGCGCCCCTGCGCAGGCCGTGAGCGGGAGTGTCCATGCACCCTGTCCCCATCTTGACCGGTCTGTCCCCACGGCGCCGCCCTCGCGGTCCGGCCGCGGTCCTTTCACGCGCCCCTCCCCCACAGTGTTCCGGGATCCGACTGAACTAACGGGGAGCCGCTCGCCGCTGCAATGGCCCACCGGGCGATGCCGCGGGCGACCCGAGTCACCCGCGGGGCGATCTTCGCCGCGGACGCGCGGGCTTGTCACGCGCCTCCACGCGACGTACCCTGCGGCACCCCATCCCCTTGCTCACTTTCCGCGCCCCTGAGCCCATGCAACGGTCCGTCCTGACGCTCGTCGGCGTCCTCGCCCTGGCGCCCCGCGCCGCCCCCGCCCAGGAGCCGGCGGCGTGGGGCGATCCGCTCCGCTTCAGCACCTTCTCCATCGCGGCCGTGGACCCGGCGACCGGCGAGACCGGGGTGGCGGTGACCACCCGGGTGCCGTGCGTCGGGAATGCGGTCCCCCACGTGCGGGCGGGCGTGGGCGCGGTGGCGACGCAGGCGTTCACCCGCGTGGAGTACGGTCCGGAGCTGCTGGACGGGCTCGCCGCGGGCGCCGCCCCGGAGGATGCGCTCCGTGGCGCGCTCACCGCGGACTCCCTGGCCGGTCAGCGCCAGGTGGGGGTGATCGCGCTGGACGGACGCTCGGCGCAGCACACGGGACCGGGCACCAGCCCCTGGGCCGGGCACCTGTCCGGGCGCAGCTACGCGACGCAGGGAAACCTGCTGACCGGACCGGAGGTGCTGGAAGCCGTGGCTCGCAGCTTCGAGGCCACGGAGGAAAGCGGTCGTCACCTGGCGGACCGCCTCGTCGAGGCGCTGGCGGCCGGGCACGCCGCCGGGGGGGACGCGAGGAAAGGACGGGCCCAGTCCGCGGCGGTGGTCGTGGCGGATCCGCGCCCCGGACGCTCCCGCCGCCCGGACCGGGTGACGGCGGACATCCGCGTGTGCGAGCACCCGGAGCCGGTGGCGGAGCTGCGCCGCATCTACGACGCGATCTCGGAAACGCTGGGCTTCCGCACGCTCCAGCAGTTCAGCGGCTCGGACGTGTGGCAGCTCAAGCTGATGCTCCACGCACTGGGCCTCTTCCGCCCGGAGCAGGCCGTGCTGGCGAGGGACGCCACGGCGTCGCTCTACACCCAGGAAGCGGTGGCGGCCGTCGAGGCGTTCCGGAGGAGGGAAGGGCTCTCCACCGCGGACCGGGGGTCGCCGCCGGGGCTGGTAGACGAGGAGACGGTGGAGCGCCTGTGGGAGGCGCTGGAGCGGGTGGGGAAGGCGGAGGCGGTGCGGCGGCAGGTCCGGGAGCTGACGGCGGTACGGCGGTAGCCGGGGGCGGGAACGGATCCTGCCCGCCCCGCCCGCATGCACAGGCCATCCCGCGCACCGTCGTCCGCGTCCCGGCGGGGCGGCTTCCCCGCGCCCGGAGTCTCCGCCGCCGCGGCGCTCGTGGGAGCGCTCGTGTTCGCCGGGGTCGCCCTGGCCGTGAACCGCGGTGCGGCGCAGCCCGTGGACGATGCGGTGCTCCGCTGGTTCGGGGCGCGCCACACCCCGTTCCTGGACACCGTCGCGCTGCAGCTCACCTACCTCGGGGCCAGCTCCGTCGTCGCCGTCACTCTGGGGGTCTCCAGCGCCCTTCTCGGGGCGACCGGACACCGCGGCTCCGCCGTCCTGCTCTGGGTCGCGGTCCTGGGGAACGCGGCGCTGAACACCCTGCTCAAGCTGGCCTTCGCCCGGCCCCGCCCGGAGGTTTTCCCCTTCCGCATACCCGGGATCGGCGACGCCGCCGTCTCCTTCCCCTCCGGCCACGCCATGAGCGCCGTGGTGGTCTACGGGACCCTGGCGTTCGTGGTCGCCCGCTTCCAGGCGAGGACGTGCCTCCGCGTCGCGACCCTCACGCTCGCCGCGCTGCTGGTGCTCGCCATCGGCGCGTCCCGCCTGTACCTGGGCGTCCACTACCCCTCGGACGTCGCGGGCGGCTTCGCGGCGGGCTTCGCCTGGGCCGCCGCCTGCGCGGGGGCGCTCGGCGCCGTCCGTCCGCACCGGACAACGATTGACAAAGATTGAACATATCCCGTATCATGCCAGCCCGCTGCGGGGAGTCGAGTCCCGGCGAGGCCGAGAGATCCGACCGCGCCGGCAGGGCGTATGCATTCCAGCGCCCCCGTCCCCGCTCGTGCGGGGCCAGGACGGGCGCCGGAACGCCCCGAACGCAGATGCGAAGATACGGAGCCCAGATCGTGACGACGCGGCTGAACCTCACCTATCCCACGGCCCTGGTCCTGCGCGCCCTCGCGGAAGGATACGGATACGGCTTCGACATCATGGATGCGAGCGGGCTCCCCAGCGGCACGGTGTATCCCGCGCTGCGCCGGCTGGAGCGGGCGGGGTGCGTGGCCTCGCGGTGGGAGGAGGAGGCAGCCGCGCACCGGGCGGGCCGACCGGCCCGGCGCTACTACCGGATCACCGGCGAGGGGCAGGCGCTGCTGGAGCGCGCGAGGGAGCGCTTCGCCGGCCTGGACCACGGACTCCACCCGGCTCCGACCCCGGACGTCTCCTGACGGCTCCGGCGCCCCGCCCCTCCGAACTCACAGACGGGCCCGCGGAATCGCTCCGCGGGCCCGTCGTCCTTCTGGTCGTCTCGCGCGGGCGGGGGCGCCCGCCGGGCTCGTCTACCGCTGCGACACCGCCATCCACTGCTCCGTGCGCTGCAGGTTGCGCTCGGCCGCCTGGTCGTTCCCCAGCATCCCCTCCGCCTGCGCGAGCGCGAGGTGCGCGTTGGCGTAGTAGGTGGGGAAGCCCCGGGTGGCGTCGTCCGGCCAGCTGGGCCGGTTGATGAGGTCGCCGTACTGGAAGACCTCCCACACCAGCTGCCGGTGCCGGTCCGCGTCCAGGTACGCGCCCAGGATGGGGTAGTACGGGCTGTCCCGCGGCATCTCCAGGTAGCGCTGCGCCTCCTCGGGGGTGGTGAGCCTGTACGCCAGCCCCGTACGGGTGACGAACGGCCCCAGCCCGAGCTGCCGGTGCGCGTCGCCGGTGGAGGCGAAGAAGATGGGCCGGTCGCCCCACGACTCCTTGATGATGGTCAGCATGAGCTGGTCCGACGGCGTCAGGTAGCGCTGGCCGGGGACTCGCGCCTGCATGCCGCGCGCCTCGAAGATCACGTCCTCGGGGAGCGGGATGGCGCTCATCATCACCGAGTGGATCTGCTCGTCCGAGAGCGGGAGGATGGTGCGCGTCGGCGGCGTAGGGTTGCCGTAGAGCGCCGGCGCGGTGGACGGATCGAACGGCCGCTGGCAGAGGATCCGCGTGGGGTCCTTCTCCCAGGCGTCCGGCGTGGGGCAGGGGGTGGTGAGGCCGCGGAGCTGCTTGGCGTACCAGTCGGTGTTGAGGTACGTGCCCACGATCACCGTCACGTCTCGGCGGATCCCCTCCACCTCCTGCAGATACCAGAGCGGGAACGTGTCGTTGTCGCCGTGGGTGAAGAGCACGCCGTACGGCTCCACCGACTGCAGGAGGTTGTAGGCCAGGTTCCGCGTGGCGTAGTCGTCGGAGCGGTCGGCGTACGACCAGTTGAGCACCAGGGGGATGAGCGCGACCGCCAGCACGGGCGAGGTCACCCACGCCCGGTTGGCGGACTTCACGCTCTCCTGCAGGTGAAGCCAGACGGCCACCAGCCCCAGCCCGGCCCAGAGCCCCCAGATCGAGAAGGAGATCAGGAAGAAGTAGTCGCGCTCACGGACCTCCGACAGGCCGTATTCCATCCCTCGGGCCTGCACCTGCCCGAAGCCGTACTTGAAGTTCATGTAGTAGACGAGCCCGAACGACAGCGTCGCGAGTAGGATCGCCAGGTACGCGAAGCTCTTCCGGTCGCGCTTGTAGTGCTGCGCGGCGCCGAACAGCCCCAGCCCCAGGAAGAGCAGGGTGAAGGGGAGCCGGGCCGGCGCGAAGTACCCCTGCACCCCACCCATGGCGCGCGACCACTGCCAGTCGAAGTACTGGAAGTAGTTGGCGATCTGGGCGGAGAGGGGCGCGAGCCGCTCCGTCACCGGGGGCTTGCCGTACTGCTCCCGGTTGAGGGCCGCGGACAGCGCCTCGCACCCGGAACTCCCCATGGTCACGATGCTCTGGAAGGCCGAGCCGAGCCCTCCCGGACACGTGGGCTGCGCCTCGTTGATGATGGGGTTCAGCGCGGAGCGGATGGGGAGGTACATCTGCACCGAGATCGCCACCACGATGAACCCGGCGCTCCAGGCGTAGAGCCGCCAGTTGGTGAGCGAACTCGTCTTCACCATCGCGACGAAGACCAGCAGCGCCGGAGCCGCGAGCAGCGCCATGCGGTGGTTCCCCTCGGACGAGAGGAAGAGCACGTACGCCATCAACACGAGGACGTTGTCGTCGTGCCACCGCGAGTTCTGGAGCCCCACGTGTTCCTCGACGTGGTCCCTCCACAGGAAGGCCATCCAGGAGACCAGGGCGATGGTCAGGAAGCTTACCGTGTAGACCTTCTCGTTCACGTTGGACTGGCTCCACACCGTGAACGCGGTGGCCGAGATCGCCACGCACACCCCGGCGCCCACCCGGCGGATGACCTCGCTGGCGGTGAAGTAGCCGACCACGCGGTGCATCACCAGGAACCAGAAGGCGTGCGCCGCCGCGCTCATGAGGGCGGAGAACAGGTTCACGCGCACGGCCACCGAGAGCCCGGTGAACCCCAGCATCGTCTCCCAGACGTGGGCCAGGAGCACGAAGAGCGGGTTCCCGGGCGGGTGGGGGATCCCCAGGATGTGGGCCGTGGCGATGTACTCGCTCGTGTCCCAGGTGGCGGTGGTCGGCGCCAGGGTGATCGCGTACAGCGCGAACACGGCGATCCCGGCCACCAGCGCCCACAGGTAGGGGGGCCGGGGGTGGGGGACCGGGGTGGACGCGTCGAGGCGCGTCGTCTGCACGGATTCCGCGGAAAGGCTCATGCGTTGACCAGCGGCGGATTTCGGTGATGTCCTGAAATCGGACGAGATTCCGGAAAGTAAGCTGCGCTCGGGGCCTTGTCGATCCCGCCACCTCATGCGCGGGCTTACGCCACGGCCCGGACGGGTCATTGAACCCCGCCGGGGCGGCGCAGGGTCCGTTGCCGGACCGGCCGCGCCCCCGCATGTTGTCCGTCATGGCCCGCCCCGCCTCTCCTCCCCCGGACGCAGCCCGCTGGCGCATCCTGGCGCTCCTCGCCGTCGCGGAGCTGCTGGGGATGTCCCTCTGGTTCACCGCCAGCGCGGTCGCCCCCCAGCTCCGCGCGGAGTGGGGGCTGGACGCGGGGCAGGCGGCCTGGCTCACCACGGTGGTGCAGCTCGGGTTCGTCGCGGGAACCGCGTGCGCCGCGCTCCTGAACCTGGCGGACGTGTTCCCCGCGCGGGGCTACTTCACCGTTTCGGCGCTCCTCGCCGCGGCGTCCAACGCCCTCCTGGTGGCGGTGCCCGGGTACGAGGCGGCGCTCGCCGGCCGCTTCCTCACCGGGTTCTTCCTCGCCGGCGTCTACCCTCCCGCGATGAAGATGGTCGCCACCTGGTTCCGCACGGGGCGCGGCCTGGCGATCGGCACCGTGGTGGGCGCGCTCACGCTGGGGAAGGCGACGCCGTACCTGGCCCGGGCGCTGGAGGGATCGGACGTCGCCACGGTGGTGCTGTCGGCTTCGGCGGGCGCGGTGGTGGCGGCGGCGCTGGTGGGGGCGGCGTACCGGGACGGACCCTTCTCCTTCCCGCGGCGTCCGTTCTCCTGGAGTCTCGCCGGCACCGTCGTGTGGCACCGGCCGACGCGCCTGGCGACGGCGGGGTACCTGGGCCACATGTGGGAGCTGTACGCCATGTGGGGCTTCGTCGCCCTCTTCTTTTCGGACTTCTTCCTGGCCCGCGGGGCCACGGAGGCCCGCGCCGGCACCCTCTCCGCCCTGGCCGCCTTCGCCGTGATCGG
>Ga0180215_1000265_pt1 | contig 71654 bp, 68 predicted proteins | sample eDN3rd37CBELigBY_FD_128871 | JGI IMG/M metagenome (GOLD analysis project Ga0180215, IMG submission 128871) | Enriched backyard soil microbial communities from Emeryville, California, USA - eDNA 3rd pass 37_C BE-Lig BY (version 2) (version 2) | ecosystem: Environmental > Terrestrial > Soil >...
CCTCCGGCTTCCTCCAGACCCCACCTCGCGGTGACGCCCTTGCCTTCGGCTAACGGTTAGGGGGACCACCCCCCGTAGAGGACTTTCACCTCCTAGATTGCGCCCGTGCCGGGCGCACAACGTTGGGGGGCGCCGCGGCCGCGGCGCCCCCCAACTCATGCCGTCGAGGCTTTCGAGGCGCTAGCGCTTCAGGGCGGCGAGCGCCAAGAGGACCCAGCCCACGATGAAGAGCACTCCCCCGATGGGGGTGATGGCGCCAAGCCAGCGGATGCCCGTGAAGGCCAGGGTGTAGAGCGAGCCCGAGAAGATCAGGATGCCGAAGAGGAAGCACCAGCCGGCCGCCACGCTCAGCCCGCCGGGGAAGCGCTGCATGGCCCAGGAGGCGGCGATCAGGGCGAGGGCATGGATGAGGTGGTAATGGGCTCCGGTTTCCCAGATTTGGAGCAGGTCGGGGGTGACGCGGGCCTTGAGGCCATGCGCTCCGAAGGCCCCGAACGCGACCCCGAGCGCTCCCATGAGGGCTCCGACGGCGAAGAAGATGCGGTCCATAGGTTTCCCTTTCAATCAGGCAGGCTGGCATCGAGCGCCCAAGGCGCGACTGGCTTCAGTTTACCAAGCCCCGGCCGTCGGGGCGAGGGGGCGGAGGGATCGCAAGGGCCGCATGGAGCTTTGGAGTCGCGGCCCTCGCGCCTATACTGGTGCCGGATGGCGTGAAGCGTCCGAAGCGCTTCCGCTCTTGGCTCCTCAAGGAGGTGCGCGATGGACCGGGACATGTACGGAATCGACCGGGAGGACGCGGTTAGCCAGCTCAATCGCTTCCTGCACGAGACGCTTCAAGAGCCCGAAGCCCAGCTCGAGGACGTTTACCTGGAGGACGGTCGCTGGCAGAGCCGGGTGCAAGGCAGCCAGCGCGGTATCAAGGCCGTCTTCCTGCTCGAGCATAACGGCGTGATCGCCCCGGGGCACATGACCGAGGATTACAACTTCGACACTCCCAACAAGTGGTAAGGGCGCATGGCCAAGACGCGGGCGACGTCGCGAGTCTCGCTGGCGTTCGTCGACGAGTTGATTTCCCGACATCTCGACCTGGAGCGCGACCTCGACGCCCTCCAGGCCGAGAAGTCGCAGCTTGACGCAAAGCTGCGCAGCGCCCTCGATCTCAGCCCCGGCAAGCGGGCGGATACCGCGGCCGGCAGCGCGATGCTCGTCGAATCGGACGTGATCCACTACGACGTCGACGCCCTGCGGGAGCGGGTGAGTTCGGAGCTCTTCGAGCGCTTGACCACCCGCAGCGTCGACAAGACGCGCATGGAGGCGGCGGTTCGCATGGGGCTCTTGCCCGCCGAGGTGGCGGACGAAGCGAGACGGTTGGTCAAACGTAAGCCCCAGCTGCGGGTTTCCGGGCGCTGAACGTCTGCTAGAATAAGGCCATGACGCAGCCTCGCACCGTGACCCTCTCGGTATCCCCGCAAAACCCCGATCCCGCGGCCCTCGCCGCCGCAGCCGCCGTTCTCCGGCGCGGCGGCCTCGTGGCCGTCCCCACCGAGACCGTCTACGGCCTGGGTGCCAACGCGCTCGATGCCGAGGCGGCCTCGCGCATCTTCGTGGCCAAAGACCGGCCGGCGGACAACCCCTTGATCGTGCACGTGGACAGCCTGGACATGGCCCGGGGCCTGGTCTCGGACTGGCCCGAGACGGCCGAGCGGCTTGCCCGCGCGTTCTGGCCGGGGCCGCTGACGCTGGTGCTTCCCAAGTCCTCGCGGGTTCCGGATCTGGTCACCGCCGGCCTGCCGGCGGTCGCCTTGCGCATGCCCGCTCACCCGGTGGCTCTGGCCCTCATTCGCGACGCGGGCCTCCCGATCGCCGCCCCCAGCGCCAACCGTTCCGGCAAGCCGTCTCCGACCGATGCGGCCCATGTCCTGGCCGACATGGACGGGCGCATCGACATGATTCTCGACGGGGGTCCTGCGGCAGTGGGGATCGAGTCCACCGTGCTCTCGCTCTTGGGCGATCCTCCGATGGTCCTCCGGCCCGGGGGCATCAGCCTCGAGCAGTTGCGCGCCGTCGATCCGCGGATCGGTTACGGCGCCGACCATGGCAAGGTCTCTCCGGGAACCCGTTACCGCCATTACGCCCCGAAGGCTCCAGTCTCGCGGCTTCAAGGGAGCGCGGAGGTTGCCGCCGAGGTCAATCGCCTCCTCGCGGAAGGGAAGTCCGTGGGCGTGCTCACGCACGAAAGACTCGACCTCGCCTCCGAGGTGGTGGTTGCTCAGGTTCCCGCGGATCCCGACGGCTACGCCGCTGAATTCTACCGGGCCCTGCGCCGCCTTGACACGCATGACCTCGATCGGATCTTGCTCCTGGACCCACCGACGGGGGGACGCTGGGATGCCGTCCGGGACCGGGTCGTCCGCGCCTCCAGCTAGGCGAGCTCCGGATTTCGCCGCCGCGAGAGGGCGGATTACGGTATAATGGGGACTGATCTGCCCCTGGGACCCGTTGCTTCCTCGCAATGTCACGAAACGCGTCCCGGCTATTCAAGGAAACGGTGATTCAATGGCGAATACCCTCGAAGCCGCAGGCCTCAAGACCACCCCGCTTCACGCGCAGCACCTCGCCCTGAAAGCCCGCATGGTTCCGTTTGGCGGCTGGGACATGCCGGTGCAGTACGCAGGCATCCTCGAGGAGCACCAGGCGGTCCGCCAGGCGGTGGGCCTCTTCGACGTCTCCCACATGGGCGAATTCTCCGTGCGCGGGGAAGGCGCCGCCCGCTTCCTCGCTCGCGTGGTGCCCGGTGACATCCTCAACCTGCCCGTCGGCAAGTGCCTTTACACCCAGTTCACCCGCCCGACGGGCGGAGTGGTGGACGATACCATCATCTGCCGGCAGACCGACCGCTACCTCCTGGTCGTGAACGCCTCCAACATCGACAAGGACTGGGCCTGGCTCAGCGAGCTTCGCCCCGCGGACGTCGAATTGGAGAACCTTTCGGACGTCACCGCCATGATCGCGGTCCAGGGTCCCAAGGCCGACGCGCTCATGCGGACGATCGCCGACGCGGCAATCACGGACCTTCCCTTCTTCGGCGTCGCCGACGGCGAGGTCCTGGGCGTGCGCATGACGGCGTCGCGCACCGGGTACACCGGCGAGGACGGCTTCGAGCTCTACCTGCCCAACGAGCAGGCCGAAGCCGTCTGGAAGGGCCTCCTGGAAGCCGGCAAGGACTTCGGCATCCAGCCCTGCGGCCTCGGCGCCCGCGACACGCTTCGCCTCGAGGCGGGGCTTCCGCTTTACGGCCATGAGCTCAATGACGAAACCACGCCCATCGAGTCCGCACTCGGCTGGACCGTCAAGAGCCAGGCCGATTACATCGGCCGCGACGTGCTCGAGCGCCAGAAGGCCGAAGGTCCCAGCAAGAAGCTGGTCGGCCTCAAGCTCCTGGGCAAGCAAATCGCGCGCGAGGGCTACGGCGTCTTCGTCGGAGATCAAGAAGTGGGCAAGGTCGCCTCGGGCGCTCCCTCGCCGACGCTGGGTCACCCCATCGCCACGGCCTTCGTGAAGGCAAACCTGGTCAAGGCCGGTGACACGGTCGAGGTCGAGATCCGCGGCAAGCGTTTCCCGGCCGAGGTCGTGAAAACCGTCTTCTACCGTCGTTCCAAGTAGTCGCAACGCAACAACAAGTGGAGGAAAATCGTCGCATGATTCCCCAGGACCTGAAGTACGCCAAGTCGCACGAGTACGCCCGGATCGCGGGAGAAGAAGCCACCATCGGCATCTCGAGCTATGCCGCCGAGCAGCTCGGGGACGTCGTCTTCGTCGAACTTCCCGAAGTCGGCCGTGAGCTGGCGAAGGGCGACTCGTTCGGCGTGGTGGAGTCGGTCAAGGCCGTCTCGGACCTTTACGCCCCGATCTCGGGCAAGGTCATCGCGGTCAACGAGCGCCTCAACGACGAATCGTCCTTGATCAACGACGACCCGTTCGGCGAGGGCTGGATCATCAAGATCGCTCCCAGCAACCCCGCCGAGGCCGAGGAGATCCTGGACGCCAAGCAGTACCAGGAGCTGATCGGGGCCTAGAAGGCCACCCCTAATCGTCCCCCCTCGACGGGGGGACCGCAGGGGGGTGTCACTGCTCCCAGGTTCCTTATCGAATGGAACGCCTTGGCTTCGCCGGCCAACACCCCCCTGCCGGCTACGCCGGCCGTCCCCCCGTCGAGGGGGGACAACTAGAGGAAGATCATCATGAACTTCAACTACCTGCCCCATACCGACGCCGATCGCCAGGAGATGTTCCAGGCCATTGGCGTTCCCGATAGTGACGCGCTCTACCACGCCGTCCCGGCCTCCCTGCGGAACTTCGAACTGGAGATCCCCGAGGGCCGGAGCGAGTGGGAGGTCCAGACCCACCTCACCACCCTGGCCGCCAAGAACCGTTCGACCTCGCAGTTCGCGTCGTTCCTCGGGGCAGGCAGCTACCGGCGCTACGTGCCGGCAGCGGTGGACTGGATCCTCCACCGTTCGGAGTTCCTGACCGCGTACACCCCCTATCAGCCCGAGGTCAGCCAGGGCACCCTTCAGGCCATCTTCGAGTTCCAGACCATGATCTGCGAACTCACCGGCATGGACGTGGCCAACGCCTCGATGTACGACGGCTCCACCGCCACGCCTGAGGCCGCCTTCATGGCCTGCCGCGTGACCCGCCGCGAAAAGGTGGTCGTGGCCTCCACGGTCCACCCCGAGTACCGCGAGGTCCTCGCCGCCTACGCCAAGGGCCCCGGCATCGACGTCGTGACCGCTCCCCAGAAGGACGGCAAGATCGACCTCGACGCCCTGAAGGACCTCATCGACACCCAGACGGCCTGCGTCATCCTCCAGATGCCCAACTTCCTGGGCACCCTCGAGGAAGCCCATGCCATCGGCGAGCTGATCCACGCCTCCGGCGGCCTCCTGGTCGTCGTGGCCGATCCCATCTCGCTTGGCTTGCTCGAAGCCCCCGGCCGCTACGGCGCGGACATCGTGATCGGCGAAGCCCATCAGCTCGGAAACCCGGTCTCCTTCGGCGGTCCCTTCGTCGGCTACATGGCCTGCAAGGACAAGTTCGTCCGGCAGATTCCCGGCCGCATCGCGGGTGAGACCAAGGATGCCAACGGCCAGCGGGTCTTCACCCTCACGCTTCAGACCCGTGAGCAGCATATCCGCCGCGAGAAGGCCACCAGCAACATCTGCACCAACCAGGCACTCAACGCCCTGGCCTCCACGGTCTACATGACGGTGGTCGGCAAGCGCGGCCTGTACGAGGTGGCGCATACCAGCCTCCAGCGGGCGCATGCGCTCGCCCGGGCGATCGCCAAGGTCCCCGGCTTCTCCGTGCCCTTCGGCCCCCACTTCAACGAGTTCGTCGTCAAGAGCCCGATCCCCGTCCAGGACCTGCTCGAACGCCTCAAGGCGCAAGGCATCCTCGGTGGCGTGGCCCTCGGCCGCTGGTACCCCGAACTCGCGGATTGCCTCCTGGTCACGGTCACCGAGATCAACGCTCCTGCCGAGCTCGACGCCTACGTCAAGGCCCTCACCGGCCTCGTGAGCGCGACCTCGAGCGCCGAGCGTCCGTCGGCCACCCACGCCTAGCGGCTGCGCCATGGAAAGCAGGAGTCATTCAATGGAAGCCTTGATTTTCGAAAAGAGCATGGAAGGTCGCCGCGGCGTCACCCTTCCCGCATCCGGCGTCGAGGAGCGGCCCCTCTCGGAGCTGCTGCCCGCGACCATGCTTCGCAAGGAGCTCGCCGAGCTGCCTCAGGTCACTGAGCTCGAGGCCATGCGGCACTTCAACCGCCTCTCCCAGCTCAACTACTCCATCGACACCCAGTTCTACCCCCTGGGCTCGTGCACGATGAAGTACAACCCCAAGGTCAACGAGATGGCCGCCCGCATGGACGGCTTCGCGAACCTTCACCCCTACCAGCCGGACGACACCATCCAGGGCGCGCTCGAATTGATGCACACCCTATCGAAATGGCTTGAGAGCGTCACCGGCATGCACCGGGTCTCCCTGCAGCCCGCCGCGGGCGCGCACGGCGAGTTCACCGGCATCCACCTGATCCGCGCCTACCACGAGTCGCGCGGCGAAGGCCACCGCAAGAAGATGCTCGTGCCCAACTCGGCGCACGGCACCAACCCCGCCACGGCGGCCCTCGCGGGCTACGAAGTCGTCACCATCGACAGCAACGACCGCGGCATGGTCGACATCGACTCGCTGAAGGCCAACCTCAGCCCCGAGATCGCCGGCATCATGCTCACCAACCCCAATACCCTGGGCCTCTTCGAGGAAGACATCCTCGAGATCGCGCAGCTGGTGCATGACGCGGGTGGGCTTCTCTACTACGACGGAGCCAATACCAACGCCATCATGGGCACGGTTCGCCCCGGCGACATGGGCTTCGACGTGGTCCACCTGAACCTCCACAAGACCTTCTCGACCCCGCACGGCGGCGGCGGCCCCGGCGCCGGCCCGGTGGGCGTCTCGAAGGCCCTGGAGCCCTTCCTCCCGACTCCCACCGTGGAGTACGCCGATGGGCAGTACTTCCTGGACTTCGAGCGGCCCCAGTCGATCGGCCGGGTTCGCGCGTTCTACGGGAACTTCGGAGTCTTGGTGCGGGCCTACACCTACATCGCGGCGATGGGCCGCGACGGCCTGACCCAGGCGAGCAAGGACGCGGTCCTCAACGCCAACTACCTCAAGGCCCGCCTGCAGGACCTCTTCGAGGTGCCGCACGACCAGTTCTGCATGCACGAGTTCGTGATCTCGGGCGATCGCCAGAAGGAACAGGGCGCCAACACCCTGGCCATGGCCAAGCGCCTCCTCGACTTCGGCTACCACGCGCCGACGATCTACTTCCCCTTGATCGTCCACGAGGCCATGATGATCGAGCCGACCGAGACCGAGAGCAAGAACACGCTCGACGGCTTCATCGAGGCCATGCGCGCGATCGCCGAGGAAGTGAAGACCAACCCCGAGCTGGTCACCTCGGCGCCCCACGCCACCCCGGTGGCCCGCGTCGACGAGACCACCGCGGCGCGCAAGCCGATCCTGCGCTGGAAGAAAGGCGAGTAAAGCCGCCCCCTCTCCGGATCCCGCAAAGCCCCGCATCCATTGGGTGCGGGGCTTTGCCGATGGTCCCGGAATCCGCCCGCTTCCTGGCCCCCGGGACTTCCTTCGGGGTAGAATGAACCAGGGCGAGGCCCGCCCCTGACCATGAGGAGACGTGATGAAAGTCGAAATCTATTCGGATATCCAGTGCCCCTGGTGCTACATCGGCAAGGCCCGCTTCGAGAAGGCGCTCGCGGCCTTCCCCCAGCGCGACCAAGTCGAGGTCGTCTTCAAGGCCTACCAGCTCAACCCCGACCTTCCGACGGATCCCCAGGAAGCCGTGCCGCATGACGAGTACCTGACGGCCCGCTTCGGTCCCGGGTTCAAGCAGATGAGCCAGAACGTCTCGGCGGTCGCCGCCAAGGAAGGGCTCGACTTCCACACGGAGAAGGCCCTGATCGTCAATACGTTCAACGGGCATCGCCTGCTGCTTCTGGCCGAGCGCGAGGGCGGCCCCACCCTCAAGACGGCGCTCGCCACCCGGCTCTTCAAGGCGCAGTTCACCGACGGCGAGAACCTGGCGGATACCGCCCGCCTCGTGGCCCTGGCCGCGGAAGTCGGCCTCGACGCCGCGCGCGTCCAGGCCTTCCTGGCCTCCGACGAGGGCACGGCCGAAGTGAACGCCGAGATTGCCGAAGCCCGCGCGATGGGCATCACCGGCGTGCCGACCTTCGTCTTCGAGGGCAAGTGGGGGGTTTCGGGAGCTCAGGAATCCGAGACCATGCTCAAGGTGCTCGAGCAGGTTTCCGCCGAAATGGCGAACGCCGGCGCGGTCCCCGCAGGCCATGCCTGCGACGACGATTCCTGCACCGTCTAAGCGTCTAGATTACGACTCGAGATTGGGGACCGCTCCGAGCATCGCGCTCTGAGCGGTCTTCGCTTCGGCGGCCGGTGCGGCCTTGGGCGCACGACCGGTGATCTTGTCGAAGAACGAAGTGAAGGTCTTCCCAATGGCCTTGGCCACGCCGTCGACCGTCTCGGCCGTGAGCTTGCCGAAGGCCTTGACCCCTTCGACGGGGTTCTGGAGGTAGTGAACCATCTGGCGGTCGGTATTGCCCTCGGTCAGGTCGCGCTGACGGGTCGCGATCAAGCCCAGTTCGGAGGCGACGCCAAAGGCGGCGGCCGCGGGAATCAGGGCCGCGCCACCGGTCGCGATCGACGCGCCGAAGAGGACCGCACCACTCGCGACCGAGCCGGTGACGAGGGCCTTGGAGGTGAGCGAGCTGCGGGGGTCGCGCCAGATGTCGACGGCGATCCGGACGGAGTTGGCGAGCGCTGCGAGGTTGAGGACGGGCATCAGCTTGCCCAGCTTGCGGACGGCGGCGCCCAGGGGGCTCGAGGCGATGGCGGCGCCGAGGCGGCCCGCTCCCTCGGTGAGGCCCTTGAAGACCGGGAACTTGCCGATCCAGCGGCCGATGTCGCCGATGGAATCCGCAAGCTGGCGCGTGAGGATCACGCCGTTCTGGGTGTGCTGGGCGAGCTTGAGGCTGGATTTCAGGCGGTCGCCCCCAGTGGTGAGCGGGGAAACCACTTTCTTGGCTTCCTTCTTGACCTCTTCCACCGTGGCCGTGAGCTTTTTGTCGCCGGTGGCGATCATGACGGCATCCGCCACCACGCTAAGCTTCGCGAGGCCCGGCGTGTTGGCGTTCTTGAGGACGCTCTTGGCCGTGACCGCGGCGGCGAAGTGATCGCCCTTGGCGGCCGCAACGGCCCCCGTCACGACCGTGGCGCCCTTGACGATCCCGTCCGCGACTTCAGGGGTCGAGACCACGGTCTTCGCCGCGACCTTGGCCGCTTCGAGCGCCGCCGCGGTCCCGTCGCCGTTCGCGACGACCGAGGAGATCGACGTACCGCCCACCAGCTTGCCGACGACGACGTCCGTCTTGTTCGCGACGCTCGCCTTGATCGCTTCTTCGGTCTGATCCTTGTTCGCGTCCTCGGTCTGGTCGGCCTTCTTAGGCTCCGGGGCCGGACGGCCGGAGCGGACGAACATATCGTGAATGCGGGTTTGTCCGTTGATGCTGGTCATGGCGACGTGTGGCTCCGTTAAAAGGGTGTTAGTTCTCTTATCCCCGCGGAGCGGTCAAAAATTGCGTTAAGATTCGATTACTTCCAGAATTCCCACCAGCGCTTGCGTTGCTGGGTGGCGAGAGCCTGAATGGCCGTTGCCAACTCATCCAGCATCCCCTCTTCGGCATCCGGATGGTCCATCTGTGCGGCGATCGAGCCTTCCAGCTCCAGCAAGCGGCGCTGCAAGCGGCGAATCACCTCATCCTTGCTCGCTTCCTGGAGGGCCGTCGCGGCCTGGGATTCGAGATCGGAAAGCCGCTCGCGCAGCGCCTCGAGCTCCTCGGTGGGCGCCGCGGGGGCCGCCAGCTGAAGCTGCTCTTGTGCCGCGAGCAGCTTGCGGTTCTCGCCGAGGAGCGCCTCAATCCTCACCTGCTGCGCATCGAGCTGAGCCTGCTGGGCGGAAACCACCTTCTCGAGCTCGTCTTGGCGGCGGACCAGGGCGGAAAGCACTTCGCGGATCTCGGGGCCCTGCACGCTCGATTCGGTCGAAACCAGCTCGACGGATTCCTGAGGCCGCAGCTGCGCCTTGATCTCCTCGATGGCCATGCCCTGCTGACGGAATGAGCGGATGATCCGGAGGTTGCTGAGGTCGCGATCCGTGAGCATGCAGCGGCCCTGCTCGGTCCGAGCGAAGTTCAAGTCGAACTCCTTCTCGTAGCGGCGAATGAGCGAGGTGGATACTCCGAGTTGCTTGGCGGCCTCGGAAAGGCTATGGGTCACGACTCTCCTCCCGGTCTCTACTCCCCCCATTATAACGGCTCGCATGCCCTGAAGACCATCCTCGTTCCCGGGGTATACCGAAGACAGGCATCCGGACAAGCGCGCGGAGTTCCGTCCGTGAGGCAGTCCACCCGTATGATGGAGACGCAATTGATGATGAAGCGACTCGCCGCCGCCTTTGCCGCCCTCTGGCTGAGCGCCGCCACCCCGGCACTCGCCTTCGGCACGGCAGGGCTTCCACCGGTCTTGCCCGGCCTGGAGCATGCCCCGCCGTTCACGGCCGACGTCTCGATCACCTCGCCGACCATGCCCAAGGCCACTACGTTCCGGATTGCATACATGCCGCAGCGCGTGCGCCTGGAATCCCGAGGGCAGGAAGGCATGACCACGATCATCCACCTCGACGAGGGCTCGGCTTACATGCACCAGGGCGATCGCAGCTGGCTCCGCATTAGCCTCGCCTCCATGGGAGCCATGGGCCTCGGCCCGGGCGCGCGCCACGCGCTCAAGAAGCTTCCCAACCAGATGGTCGACGGGCGGAACTGCGAGGTCTACCAGACGTCCTCGGGCGACGGGACCGTCTCCACCAATTACCTCAGCGGCGGCATGCCCTTCAAGTCCATCATCCGCTCGCCGGGCAGCGGCGACACCTTGGTCCGCTACCTCAACGTCTCTCGCGGCGGAGTCAACGCCTCCCTCTTCACGCTACCTGCCAACGCCGAAGTTCTCGACATGGCAAATTTGTTGAACGGGTTGAAGAACCGCAACGGCGGGGATTTCGGCCTCGAGGACTTCTAGCCGCCCCACGGAGATCGTTAAACTTCGCCTCGCAGCGGGAAGGAGGAAGCAAGGGAGGAGTTGAACTCGCCCTTGCGAAGGGAGGTAGGCATGTCAACGGGACCGCTTGGCTTGACCTGGGTCACCCATAACCCGACCGTCCGCCCTCGCGGCGAGACGCCGGCTGCTGCCACTCCCGAGCCCCAGACGCAAGCTCCCAGTAACGCGTCCGCGCCGGCATCCGACCAATCCCTCGTGACCAACGGCAACGCTCTTTTGCTCGAATGGGCCGGCAGCTCCTCGTCGCTCGGATCCGCGGGCGCCCCGAGCGGGCTAGGCATCGAATGGGCCACCGCCGGCAACCCTCCCGCCCCTCTGGGCGACACCAAGCCTAAACCCTCCGGGCAGCCCTCTTCTGGCGGCGGGCTCAGCCTCGAATGGCGTAGCGGCTCGTCGAGCAGCACGCCCCCTCCCCCGCCGACGAACGGTAACTCCCGCCCTGCCGGGGGAAGCCAGGGCCTGGATCTCGAGTGGAAGTCCGGGACCACGACCTCGGCACCTCCGGGCGGCAAGCCCGCGGGCAATCCACCGGCCCCCGCGACGGGCAATCCGCTCGGGTTGACCTGGGTGGGCGGCTCGGGCAATACCGCCCCCACGGCTCCGGTCGATCCGGAAGGCCCGCGCAACGCGCAGCTCAAGAGTCAGCTGTTGAGCCCGCTTCCGGCGCTTCCGGGCCCCGCTGCGTCCTCCAACTGGAAGCAGAACGACCTCCAGAACCGCGCCAACCTCATCAAGGCGATCCGCAGCGACGCCGCCCTGCAAACGGCTTTCACCGATTGGGCGACGCTTCCCAACGACGTCAGGCTCGCGGCGGGCACGCGGATTGCGGCGATGGAAGGCAAGATCTACGGGTTCGAGCCGGCTCCCATCCAGATCGACGCCTTCCTCAAAAAGCCCTCCTACGGCTATTACCACCCGACCGAGGACAAGGTGCATCTTTCGCCCGACACCATGGCCGACCTCCGGGAATTCGTGAACACGGTGACGCACGAGCAGGCCCATGCCTACCAGTGGGAGAAGGGCGTCGACGCCAAATCGGGTAAGATGAGCAAGGCCGATCCGCTCTACGACACGGCCATCAGCTGGTATCAGAACTACTTCGACTACGCTCAGCCCAACCAGGGCTACGAGGCCTATCGCACCCAGCCCATCGAAGCCCACGCCTTCGCCACCGGCGACAGCGTCGCGGCCGGAGTCTTCAGCTAATGCCTAACGTGACCTTTTACCTCTGGAAAACCGGTGTCGAAACCGACTTCATGCCCGCGCTCGCCGGCCAGGTGAGCGTCGAGGGCGATCACGTCGCCTTCTCGGAGGCCACCGCCCCGCACATTCGCGAACTCGTGGAGGGCTTTCGCAGCCAGGCCCTTCCCTTGCGATCCGAGACGATGGAAGGGCAAGGCTCGGGGATGAAGCTCAAGCTCCGCGAGGTCATGGTGAAGCCCGGCGACGCGGACTGGGGCTACGCGCTGAGCGAGGCGATCGCCCGCGAAGGCGGCTACTCGGTCACCTTCACTCCCGAACCCGTTTAGCCCAACCCCCGGAAAAGTTTGCCCCAGGCGCGTTACTCGGCGTCTGGGGCTTTTTCTCCCCAATTCAGGACCAGAAGCCAGCAGCAAACCAGGCTAATCACCAGGCTGATCCAGACAGGAGAAAGCAAGACTTTGGCAACGCCCCGATCGAGCTTGCCAGCAAACAGCAAAATGCCGACGAGCAACTCGAGGACCAGGATTCCCAAGAGAATTGCAAGGGCCATCTTCGGGACGCGTAAGCGCAGATCGGCGCTCCACAAGCCCTTCCAGCCCTTCAGGTAAGCGAGTCGAAAAAGCGCAATCGCGCCAATCACGAAAGGCAAGCCAGTCACGAGTTCCAAGGTTACCCTCCTCGTTGCTCGCAAAGAGCCAGTAAACGTCTTGAAGCGCTAGCGGCGGGCCTTTGCCGTGGTCTGAGGCTTCTGGAAGAGCATGACGTACTCGTGCTTGAAGACGTAATAGCCGTCCTTGAGGGCGCGGTACTTCCAGAGGTTGGCGTTCTTGCCCTTGCCGCGCTCGTTGCCGTTGATATCCTTGACCACGATGCTCTTGAGCAAGTAGCCCGCGTCCGTGCACTGCTGCATGCACTGGAAGCCCAGGGGAACCCACTCGCCCTTGGCGTACTTGTCGCCGATCACGAGGGCCATGAAGCGGCCGGGGGCGAGAAGTTCGAAGCTGGCACGCGCCACCGCGCCGAAACGCTCCACGAACTCCTCGTCGCTGTCGACGGTCGAAAGATCGTCGGGGTTCTCGCCGTTGGAGAAGCGGATGATGTCCGAGTAGGGCGGGTGCAGGAAGACCAGGTCCGCCTCGGTCTTGCCGAGGGTCCCGAGGGCCTCGCGGACCTTGACGTGGGTCGTGGCGTCGGCGGACGAGCCGTTCACGACGAGCGTGCGCACGTCATGGGGGTTCTCGGTGGCCTCGATGCGGGCCTGGGAGCGCTCTGCGATCTCGGGGAGCAGCTCGATGCCGACGCCGTTACGGCCGAGTCGGCGGCACTCGATCAGGCTGGTGCCCATGCCCAGGAACATATCCAGCACGGTATCGCCCTGCTTGGAATAGCGAAGCATGATCTGCTCGGCGACCTGAGGGATGAAGTTGCCGTGGTAATCCCCGACGTGGGTTCCCGTGTTCTTGCGCGACGGAAACTGCCAGAGGCTATCCGTCAGGATGTCGGGATAGTCCTTCCAGTTCGCGAGGTCGATGTCCGAATAAGCGGGAGACTTGGGCTGACGCGGGGGCATGGATGATGGCCTCAACTCGGGTGCGGGTTCGCAAGCGCTGATGAGCCCCATGACAGTGGAGCTACCGAACTATTGTACTATACGAGCCCCGCCGCGGAACCTAAAACGACGTCTTGGCTTTGCTACGAGTCGTGAAGCTTGGTTGCTTGCGCATGGTTTCACGCGAGCGGGCGGGCCTCGGCCAGGGATCTGGCGAGTTCAGCCAGCTGACGCCGGTCGACCTTCCCGTTCGAAAGCAAGGGCAAGGCTTCCAGCTCATGGTAAACAGCCGGATGCTTGTAGCGCGCGATCTTTTCGCCCAGGAAGCCCCGCAAAGCCGCTTCATCGAGCGGCTCGCGGCCGACCACGAAGGCCAGGGGCGCTTGCCCCCAGCGCGGATGGGGAATCGCCAGGACGGCGGCCTCGCTGACGCTCGGATGGGCGCGCAGGGCGGCTTCGATCTCGGCGGGGTAGACGTTCTCGCCTCCCGAGATGATCAGGTCGTTTCGGCGCGTGAGGACCGTGAGGCGGCCCTCGTCGTCGAGCATGCCGAAATCTCCGGTGTCCAACCAGCCGTCAGAGAGGGCCTTGGCCGTGGCCTCCGGGTCCAGGTAGGCGCGAATCACCATTGGCCCGCGGACCGTGATGGTGCCGGGTTTTCCAGGCGGCAAAGGCTGGCCGTTCGGATCGCGGATCTCGAGCTCGACGCCCGGCATGGGGCGGCCCGCCGTCGCGCGATCGGCTTCGGTCGCGCCCGGAGCCACCAGAGTCACGCCCGAGCAGGTTTCGGTCATGCCATAGGTCGGCAGGGCGATCGGGCAGCGGGCGACAAGGTCGGGAGGCACCGGGCCTCCACCGATCAGGACCGCGCGGGCGTGGGCGGGCAAGGGAGTTTTGCGGGCATCCAGCGTCCGGGTCAGGGTGGCCGCCACCAGCGAAATCACGGTCCCGCCCTCCGCGTCGAAGGCCCGGTTGACGGCCTCGGGTTCGAAGCGCTCGTGAAGGATCACGGCGGCTCCGGCCATGGCACAGCGGTAGAGGATGTTCAGCCCCCCCACGTGGAAGAGCGGCATGCAATCGATCCAGCGGTCCTCGGGGCTCAAGGGGATGACGCGGGCCGAGGCCTCGGCGCTCGCGAACTGGTTGCCCCAGGTGAGGACGGCGCCCTTGGGGACGCCGCTGGTGCCCGAGGTGAAGAGAATCGCCTGCGGATCGTCAAGGGCGAGAGTTTCCGAGACGGGGGAGGGGTTCTGGGCGATCGCCCAGAACCCGGGCAGATCAGGATGCCCTCCGTCGATGGTCAGGAGGGGCACGTCGGCGTCGAGGGCTTGGCGGGCCCGCAGCGCCAGCGCGGGGCTCGCCAGCAGCAGGTCGGCGTGGCGGGCCTGGACGATCAGCTCGGCATCGGTGAGGCGGGTATTGAGGGGCAAGAGCACGCCCCCCGCACGGCCGACGGCATGCGCCATGACCGCCCAGTCGGGCGAATTCCCGGCCCAGACGGCGACGCGCGTCCCGGGCGAGACGCCAAGCGTTCGCAAGCGACGCGAGGCCTCCTGGATACGGGCTTCGAACGCCGCGTACGTCCAGACCTCGCCCCGGCACAGCAGGGCAGGACGCTCGGAGTACCGGCGTGCGGCCTCCAGGGTCGGGGCGAGCCGAACGGTCATACTTCCCTCTCCAGAGACTCCGGCGTCCCTGGAGTCGCAGGCTCTGCCCAGGGCAGGTCGCGCGTCACGCCATGACCCAGAGGGGCGATAGCCAGCGTGCCGCCCTCGGGCAAGGGGCCGACGAAATGAAGGGGTTCCATATGAGTGTTCGAGAGCCCACAGGCCGAGCCCACGCCAAGGGCCGCCGCCAGGTGCAAGGCTCCAGCCGTGCCAACACCACGATCCAGGACCGAGGTCAGCGTGACCCCGATGCCAGCCGCTCGGGCGGCTTGGACCAGCTCGCGCGTATAGCTCAGACCGCCGAGCGCCATCGGTTTCAAGATCAACCAATCCACCGCGCGGCGCTCGATCAAACGGGCCACGACGCGGGCGTCCTGAGCGGACTCGTCGGCGGCCACGGGCAAGATGCCACGCGCGTGAAGCGCGGTGAGGGCTTCCGCGTCCATGACGGGTTGTTCGAGGTATTCGAGGTCGAAGGGCTGGAGGGCGCGCAGGGCCGCGTCGGCGGTTTCGAGATCCCAGGCGCCGTTGGCGTCGGCTCTCAACCGAACGCCAGGGCCCACGGCGTCACGGACCGCTGCGAGGCGGGCGACGTCATCGTCGATCGCCCCCACACCGACCTTGACCTTCAGGGTGCCGAAGCCTTCCGAGACGCGCGTTCGCGCCTCGTCGGCGAGGGCGTCGCGCTCGCGCGAGACCAGCAAGGCATTGGCCGGAACGCGCTCGAGGGGGCCGCCGCCAATTTCCCGGGCAAGCAGGGCGGCAAGCGACATCCCCGCCTCTCGGGCCTGGAGGTCCAGGCAGGCCAGTTCGACGCCGGCCAAGGTGGCCGGCATGCGCTCACGAACGAGACCGAGCTCGGCCAACGCCTTGCGCAGGGAAACCGCCTCTCGGGGAAGGTCGTGCGCCGAGAGCGCCTGAAGGACTTGTTCAGCTGCATCCAGGGTCTCGGTGCCCCACTCGGGAAGCGGGGCGACCTCTCCGAGGCCTCGAAGCGCGTCGCCCTCCGAGGCCAGCACCCAGAATCCCTTGCGGGTGGTCAGGGTGCCATGGGCCGTCTGGATGGGTCTCCGGTAAGGGACCTCATAGGGGACGGCCCGCAGCCTCACAGCACCAATCCCAGCGAGAAGAGCAGGCTGAAGACCAGCAGCAACTGACCCGTGCCACCCAGAACCGCGTTGAGCGCGGGACCCTCGACCGTGTTGACCTTGCGAATGAGCTTGACGGCCAGTGGCAGGCTCAAGAGGGTCAGGGCCGACCAGGGGGAAACCTTGCCCAGGGCAATCAGCGCCAGGGGCGCGGCATATGAGAGGACGAGCAGCGCCAGGTACTCGGCGCGAGCGAAGCCGCGTCCGAACATGACGGCGAGCGTCCGCTTACCCGCCACGACGTCGGTAGAGACGTCGCGAAGGTTGTTCACGACGATGATGGCCGTCGACAAGAGGCCCACCGGGACCGCGACGGCCAGCGCGAGCGGGCTGAACGTCAGGGCCTGGACGTAGTAGGTCCCGCCCACGGCCACCAGGCCGAAGAAAATGAAGACGAAGAGGTCACCCAGGCCGTTGTAGCCGAGCGGGAAGGGGCCTCCGGTGTAGGCGATGCCCGAGAGGATCGACAAGAGGCCGATGACGACGATCGGCCAGCCGCCCACCCAGGTCAGGTAGAGGCCACAGAGCATGGCGAGCCCGAAGGCGATCGCCGTGGCGGCCTTGATTTGCGCCGGCGTGACCAGCCCCGCCTGCGTCACCCGCAGGGGACCCAGACGCTCGGCAGTATCGGCCCCGGATTTGAAGTCGAAGTAATCGTTCGCGAAGTTCGTCCCGATCTGGATGAAGCAGGCCCCGAGCACAGCGGCGAGGACCGGCCCCCAGGCGAAGACGCCGTGGGCGATGGCCAGGGCCATGCCCACGACGACCGGAGCGACGGCCGCCGGCAGGGTGCGGGGGCGAGACGCCAGCACCCAGACCTTCAGGGGATTCGCAGCGACGGCAGTCTGCATGGCCTACGGCAGACGGGGGAACTTCGAGAAGTCGGGCTTGCGCTTCTCGAGGTAGGCCTTCTTGCCCTCCTGGGCTTCCTCCGACATGTAGTAGAGCAAGGTGGCGTTGCCGGCCAGCTCCTGGATGCCGGCCTGGCCGTCGAGGTCCGCGTTGAACGCCGACTTCAGGAGGCGCAGGGCCAAGGGGCTATGCTGCAGCATCTCGCGGCACCACTGGACGGTCTCGCGCTCGAGCTGGTCCAGGGGAACGACCTTGTTCACGAGGCCCATGTCGAGGGCTTCCTGAGCATCGTACTGGCGGCAAAGGTACCAGATCTCGCGGGCCTTCTTCTGGCCGACCAAGGAGGCGAGGTACGAGGCGCCGAAGCCGCCGTCGAACGAGCCGACCTTGGGGCCGGTCTGGCCGAAGCGGGCGTTATCCGCCGCGATGGTCAGGTCGCAGACGATGTGAAGGACGTGGCCGCCGCCGATGGCGTAGCCGGCGACCATCGCCACGACGGGCTTGGGCAGCGAGCGAATCTGCTTCTGGAGGTCGAGCACGTTGAGGCGGGGTACGCCGTCGTTTCCGACGTAGCCCTTGTCGCCGCGGATGCGCTGGTCACCGCCCGAGCAGAAGGCGTCGGGGCCTTCGCCGGTCAGGATGATCACGCCCACTTCCGAGTCCTCGCGGGCGTCGGTGAAGGCCCAGGTGAGTTCGAACAGGGTCTGGGGGCGGAAGGCGTTGCGCACTTCGGGCCGGTTGATGGTGATCTTGGCGATCCCTTCGGCCTTCTCATAGCGGATATCCTCGAAGTCCCGGACCTTTTCCCAGGCGATGTCGAGGGTTTCGGTCATCATATGGCGATCTCTCCTTAGTTCACGGGTCTATGACGGGGACGATTCCGACGACGAGGCCGGAGCGTCAGGGGAAGCAGGAACGGCGGGCAGCTTCTCCGCGAAGGAGAGCAGCAAGGTCTTGAACGCGCTCGGGCGCTCGAGCTGGACGGCGTGGCCCGCATACGGCAGGATGGCGAAGCGCGCGGCCGGCAGCAAGGGCTGGACGGCCTGGGCGATCGCCCGAAACTTGGCATCGTACTCGCCCACCACCCACAAGACGGGCATCTGAAGCCCGCTCATTCGCGCTTGCAGCGGAGGCTGCGCCCCCGTGCCCAAGAGGCGGAGGGCCTTGGCGAGCGCATCGGGGGAATGCGAGCGGCGAATCTCGCGGATGCGCTCCTGGGATTCGGGAGCCAGGGCACGCTGCGACGCGAAAAGCGGTAGCGCTTCCCAGTCCCGGACGAAGCCGTCGAAATCCGACTCGATTTGCTTGGCGAGGACCTCGTCAGCCGCGAGTCGGGCGGCCCGCGCCTCGGCATCCGCCAGGCCGGGGGTCGCCCCGATGACCACGAGGCCGCGAACGCGCTCGGGAGCCTCCACGGCGAGGTGAAGGGCCAGACGCCCTCCCATCGAATAGCCGATGACCAGGGCCTGATCGATGCCCAGCGCATCGAGAAGCGAGACGAGATCCTGGGCGACGACGGGCATGGCCCCTGCCGGAGCCTCGGTGCCCCCGTGGCCAGGGAGGTCCGGGGCGACGATCTGCCAGCCCCGGAGCTTCGAGGCGAGTTCCTCCCAGTTCCGGCCGCTCCCCGTGAAGCCATGGAGCAGCAGCATCGTGGGCGCGTCGGCTTCCCCCGCGGTATGGACGGTCCAGGTTCGGCCATCGAGCGTCAGCTTGCGACTCAGCATGGGACTCCCTCCAGCGAGGCGACCAGACTGTCCATCACGGCGCGGTGCTCGCGCACAGTGGCTTCCCGCGTGGTCTGAACCTCGATCACGTGCAACCCGCCGTCGCGGAAGGCGGCTTCCACGGCACTTTGAACGTCCCCGCCCTGGTCGAGCGCCTGGTGCTGCAAGCCGAAGAGGCGCGAGGCGTGGCTGAGGTCGAAGCCGTGCGGCGTGCCGAAGAGCGGCTCGAAGACCTCGGGGAAGCCCGAGATGGGCAGGAAGTTGAAGATGCCTCCACCGTCATTGTTGAGCAAGAGGATGACCATGCCGCGGCGGGCATGCCGCGCTCCCGCGAGGCCTCCCACATCATGCAGGAAGGCAAGGTCTCCGGTGACGAGCAGCAACGGGGCATCCGAACCGGCCGCGAGGCCCGCCGCCGTCGACGGGATGCCGTCGATGCCGTTGGCTCCTCGGCTCACGTGGACGCGCACCCCGGGCGCGGCATCCCGGACGAAGGTCTCGCCGTAGCGGATGGGCATGGAATTCGAGAAGAAGACCGATCCGCCGGGAGGCAGGGCGCGAATCGCCTCCACCGTGGCCCGCGCTTCGAGGGGAAGCGTGGACGAGGCGAAGTGCCGGGCCGTCCGGGCCTCGAGTTCCTGGAAGGTGGAGGTCCAGGACGCCTCGATGCTCATTCCGGGCAAGAGCTCGCCCAGGCGGTCGAGCGCCCATGCGACGGGCGCATCCAGCATGGCATGGACGAGGGCCTCGGGGTCATGGCGGAGGCGGTCGGGGGAGATGGCGAGCATCGGGGCCCGGTGGCGCGCGAGATACTGGTTGAGCGGCTTCGAGGTGGGCAGGTCGCCGAGGTGAAGGACGAGGTCGGGGGCCTTGGCGGCGATCGCCTCCAGCTTCAAGAAGGCATCCGCCCCCGACAGGACGACGGGGCTCGTCAAGAAGCGCAGCCCCGAGGCGATATCCGCCAGGACCGGGATGCCGAAGCGCTCCGCGAAGCGGGTCACGACCGCGGCCTCGTCCGGGGCAACGGCCTGAGGACCAGCGACGATCAGCGGGCGGGCGCTCTTGGCGAGCGCATCGGCTAAGGGCAGGAGGGCACCTCCCGGAGGCGTCGGGGACGACGGCAGGACGGGAATGCTCAGGCGCGAGGCCTTCTCGCGCTCCATCTCGGCGGCAAGCTCGGCGATGATGGCTTCGTCCTTGGGGATCGGCGGCAACGGGTCGCGAAGCGGGACGTTGAGGTGCACGGGCCCCGCCGGATGGCTGACGGCCTGCATCACGGCATGGCGCGCGACAGCCTGGAGCGTGCGAAGCAAGGCGATCTCGGGCTCGGGCACCGGGAGGTCCTGGAAGAAGCGCGCCGACGTGCCGAAGAGCCCAATCTGGTCGATGGTCTGGGCGGCTCCTGCCTGCCGCAGCTCGGGGGGCCGATCCGCGGAAAGCACGATCAGGGGCACGCGCGACAGGGCGGCCTCGATGACGGCGGGATGGTAGTTGGCGGCCGCGGTGCCGGACGTGCAGACCAGTGCCACGGGTTTGCCCGAAGCCTTGGCGAGACCCAGGGCAAAGAAAGAAGCGGAGCGCTCATCGAGGTGAACCGAGGTTTCGAGCTCCGCGCTCAGATAGGCGGCGTTAGAAAGCGGAGTCGAGCGCGAGCCCGGCGACAAGCAGACATGCGAGACGCCCGCCTGGGCGAGCGCGTCCATGAGGGTTTCCGCCCATAGGGCGTTGAGGTTGGGAGGCGTCATGAGGAACGTCCTTGGGTGAGCAAGTTGAGCAAGGTCGCGGCCTTTCGCTGGGTTTCGTCCCACTCGGCGGAGGGATTGGAGCCGCGCACGATGCCGCAGCCTCCGAAGACGACGGCCCCATCGGGATGCAGGACGGCCGAGCGGATTCCCACCATGAAACGGGCGGCGTCAGGGCCGATCCAGCCGATGGCCCCGGCATACCAGCCGCGCGGGCGCGCTTCGAGGTCGAGGATATGCCCCAAGGCCGCGAGGCGAGGAGTCCCGCCCACGGCGGGCGTCGGATGCAAGCGCCTGAGGATCGTGCCCAAGGCGACTCCGTCGCGAAGACGCCCCTGCACCGGCGTATGCAGGTGCAGGAGGGTCGGAAGGACCATCAAGGTCGGGGTTTCCGGCACGTCGAACGTCTCGCAAAGAGGAGCCAGGGCCTCGGTGACGGCGGAGATCACGTGGCCATGCTCGCGGCGCTCCTTGTCGTCGGCGAGGAATGCCAAGGCCAGGCGGTCGTCCTCTTCGGCGTCACCGGTCCGCTTGCAGGTGCCCGCCAGGCAATCGCTCTGGACGACGTCGCCCGCGACCGAGACGAGAAGCTCGGGGGTGGCGCCCACGAAGGCGAAGCCCGGTTCGAACTGGAGGCCGAAGACCGTGCCGGAGGTGGCGATCGCCTCCAAGCCGCGAATGACGGTCCCCATGGGGAAAGGCCCGTCCGAGCGAACGGGAAGATCCCGCGACAAGACGATCTTGGTGACGCCCCCCTCCTGGATCCGGTCGAGCGCCTCTCGAACCTGCACGAACCAGCGATCGCGCGCTTCCTCGGGAAGCTCGGGTGCCGCCAGGGGAAGCTCCGGCGCGACGGAGGCGTGAAGCCAGGTCTCGACGTCGCCGAGCGTCTGCTCGAAGCGCCCCAGCAGGTCATCCGTCACGTCTTCCGGCTGCGCCCATTCGGTGACGAGCAGGGTCGCGTCCGAATCCGCTTGCGTGACGAGGATCCGCGGCAGGACGAAGCGCGCGGGCGACCCATCGGGCCAGGAAGGATGCGGGGCGGTGGTGGGGTCGAAGGCGATGCCCCCGAAGACGCGAAGCTCGCCACGAAGTTCGGGCGGGCAAACGGCGTTGTCGAGAAGGTCTCGCGCCCGGTCGGGTGAGTCCCAGGCGGACTCGGCGTCGAAGGCCTGCAAGGCATCGGTCTGCGCGAGTCCCAGGTAACGCATGCCGCTCGTCACGTCTGTCCAGGCAATCTTGGGAGCCGTGGGCGCGTCCAGCAGGCGATCGCGAAGCTCTTCGCGGACGGGGCGGGTGGCCAATGCGACGAGCACGGGGCGGCCCGAGCGACGAGCCCGCTCGAGGGCCTGATCGAGGACGTCGATTCGGGCCTCGAGGGTAAGAAAACTCGTCTGGGTGCGCATCGGGTCACCTGCTCCGGACTGTCAGTACCAGGAACGCGTCGTCGTATCGTATACGAACAAGCTTCACCACTGGATTCTACCGCATGTTTCCTTTGCTTTCAAGAAATCTTGAAACTTGCCTTAACGCGTGATAGGATGGCTACCGACCGCCCATTTTATCTGCGCTGCAGCGAGGCCCCGCATGACCGTGCCGTCCCAAGAAACCCCCGCCAAGACCTTCCGAATCGGCGTCACGGAACGCATCGAAACCCGCCATGAGCTGCTCGCCGAGTCCTCCAGCCACCTCCTCAAGGCGGCCGGCAAGGGCATCCGCCCCACCTGCGTCCGATTGGTCGGCGAGGCCGTCAATCCGCTGGGGCCGGTCGGCGACGAGCATTCTCGCCTCGGAGACGCCGTCGAACTCTTGCATACCGGGTCCTTGGTCCACGACGACATCCTCGACGAGGCCACCAAGCGCCGGGGCGTCGACGCCGTCCACGCCAAGTGGGGCGAAAAGGTCGCGGTCCTCGCCGGCGACTACCTCCTCAGCCAGGCCTCCATCCTGATGGCCTCCCTGGGCATCCCGCACCTCTGCCGCCGCATGGGCGAAGTCCTCGCCGGCCTCTGCGAGGGCGAGCTCCTTCAAGACGAGCAGCAGCACAACCTCGACGTGACCATCACCGAGTACCTCGAGCGCGTGGCCAAGAAGACCTCCGGGCCCTTCGAGCTGGCCTGCGAAGGCGCCGCCATCCTCAGCGGCGGCTCGGAGCGCGAAGCGGAAGCCGCCCGCATGCTGGGCTACCACCTCGGGCGCCTCTTCCAGATGATCGACGACCTCCTCGACTGGTCCAGCAACGCCGAGACCCTCGGCAAGCCCGTCGGACAGGACCTCATGGCCGGGAACCTCACCCTGCCGGTCCTCGTCGCGCTCGCTCACGACACGCTTGGCCCTCGCCTGCGCAGCCTCCTGACACCGTACCCCACGGAGCTCAGCCCCGAGCTCAAGGCCTTCCTCTTCCAGCCTGACGTCTACCGGCTCACCCTGGAGCAAGTCGAGGCCGAGGTCGCCCTGGCCCGGAAGTACCTGTACGAGCTGCCCAAGGCCCCGTCGCGCGACGAGTTGGAGAGCTACCTCGACCAGCTCAGCGAGCAGGCTCGCCTGCACGGTCCCACCGTCTGATGAGCTTCCAGATGCCTCAGGCCCCCGAGAAGGGCCGCTACGTCCAGGCGATGTTCGATGCCATCGCCAAGAACTACGACCGCGTCAACGACCTGATGACCGCCGGTGCGCATCGCCAATGGAAGCGCCAGGTCGTCGCCCTTACTCAGTTGAGTACCGGCGGCAAGGCCCTGGACCTCGCCACGGGCACCGGAGATATCGCCTTCCTGCTGGCCGATCGCGTCGGCCATGGCGGCGAGGTCGTGGGGCTCGACTTTTCGGAAGGCATGCTGGCGATCGCCCGGGAGCGCGAGCTCGACGGCCGCCCGATCACCTGGGTGCAAGGCGACATGACCGCCCTCGACCTCCCGGACGCCCATTTCGACGCCGTGACCGTCGGCTACGGCCTGCGCAACGTCACCGACCTCGACAAAGCCCTCGCCGAGATCTTCCGGGTCCTCAAGCCCGGCGGCCACGCCGTCTCGCTCGACCTGGGCAAGCCCCGCTACCGGATCGTTCGCTGGGGCGCCGAGCTCTATTCCTTCAAGGTCGTTCCCTTGATCGGGGGGCTCGTCAGCGGTAACCACGAAGCCTACCAGTACCTCCCCAGCTCCAACCTCAACTTCGTCGACCAGCGCGAGCTGGCAAAGCGGATGGAAGCGGTGGGCTTCACCGACCTCCAGGTCCACGACCGCGCCATGGGCGCCAACGCCATCGTCGCGGGCAAAAAACCCCTCGTTTGATGCCTCTCGCCGAGCGTCACTGGCGGCTCCTGCCCGACGCGGCAGGGGACGGCGCCTTCCACATGGCGCTCGACGAGACCCTCCTCGAATCCCACCGCCAGGGCCTCACTCCGCCGACCCTGCGCTTCTACTCCTGGGCGCCTCCCGCCCTATCGCTGGGCTACGCTCAGCCGCTGTCGGACGTGAACCTGGAGGCTTGCCGGGAAGCCGGGATTTCGGTCGTGCGCCGCTCGACGGGAGGCAGGGCCGTCCTGCACCAAGGGGAATTCACCTATGCCGTAATCGCCTCCGAGGGCTTCCCGGCGAGCGTTTCGGGCACCTACCGCATGATCACCGAGGTCCTTGCCCAGGCGATCGCCCGCCTCGGAGTGCCGGCGGATATCGCGCCGGGCAAGCTGAGCCGCGCGGGCTCGGCCTCCTGCTTCCAGAGCGCCACCCAGGCCGACCTCGTGGCACTGGGCCGCAAGCTCGTGGGCAGCGCCCAGACCCGCCGGGAAGGCGCGTTCTTGCAGCACGGCTCGCTCATGCTCACCCAGCGGCCCGACGACATCCAGCCCTTCTTGAACCGCCCCGCTGCGGGCGGCGACGCCACCTGCCTCGCGGACGTCATGGAGACGCTGCCGAGTCGAGAAGCGATCGCCCAGGCCATCACCGAGGCCGTGACGGCCGCTTGGGGCGTCCGGCTCGAGATCGGCGCGCTCACCCCCTGGGAGCAGTCGCGCGCCCTCGACCGCATGGCATCCCACCATCTGGGCTAGAGGTTGCTCTTTTGCCATAACAGGGTAGGTAACTCTAAGCATCAAGCCGAATCGCAGAAGGAGTTTCCATGTCCCGCAAGGTCCAAAGCCGCCCGTTGACCCATCGTTTCGCCTTTCACGGGGACGGCGCAAGCTTCTTCGGCATCCACCTGGTCACCATGTTCCTGAGCGCCCTGACCCTGGGCATCTACTCCTTCTGGGGACGGGTCAAGATCCGCCGCTTCCTTTACAGCCAGACGGAGTTCGCAGGCGAGCGCTTCGCCTACCACGGGACCGGCATGGAACTGCTCAAAGGCTGGGCTCGGGCGAGTTTCCTCCTCGGCGCCGTCCTGGGATTGAACAGCCTCCTCTTCTTCCTCTGGGACGACCCCGCGTCGGCCTGGATCACCCAGCTCATTCCCTTGGCCCTGGTCGTGATGCTCGCTCCCTTGGCCATCGTGGGCACGCTCCGCTACCGCTTCTCGCGCACGTCCTGGCAAGGCATCCGCTTCTCTTTCCGCGGACGCGTCCTGGACTTCGCCAAGGTCTTCGTGCCGGCCGCCGTCCTGAACGTCGTGACCCTCGGCTTGTACTTCCCCTTCTTCCTGGCCAGGATCCTGCCCTACATCGCGGAAAACACCGCCTACGGCAACGAGCGCTTCGCGTTTGCCGGCAAGGGCCGGGACCTCTTCTCCCAGACGCTGCTGGCCGCCATTCTCACGCCCTTGACGCTCGGCCTCTACGGGTTCTGGTACCAGGCGCATGTCGAGCGTTTCGTCTGGGATCACATGGCCGTGGCCGGCGCGCGCTTCCGCTCGACCGTCAGCGGTGGCGGTCTCTGCGCCCTGGGACTTACAAACGGCCTGCTCATGATCGTGACCTTGGGACTCGCTTACCCCTGGGTCAAAGTCCGAGAGGCTCGCTACAAGCTCGCGCATCTCACGCTCGTCGGCAGCGTCGACTGGAGCCAGGTTCGCCAGGAAGCGCAGCAAGCAGGGACGTTCGGCGAAGGCATGGCGGACATCCTGGATCTCGAACTGGGGGTCTAGGTGCAGGTCACCCGCGCCTCGTGGACGGCCCGCTACTTCGACGGCCAGACCGCCCGCCGACAAGAGGTCTCCTTGCGGATCACGCCCGGGGGGCTTCACTTTCGCTGTGAGGACGGCTCCGACCATGTCTGGGGCTTCGGCGAGCTCCGGCAAACGCAGGGGCGACACCGGGGTGAGCCCATCCGCCTGGAGCGCGGCTTGGAAGCCCTCGTCATCGCGGAGCCCGAGTTTCTCGCGGCGCTCGCCAAGCATCGCCGGGGCAGCGGCATCCGAGGGGCCCAAGGGGCCCCGAAGCAGACGGCGATCGCCCTCGCCTCGGCCCTGGGCCTCGTGGGACTTGGCATCAGCCTCTATGTCTGGGGGATCCCCACCTTCGTGAACGCCGCCGCCGCTCGGGTCCCCGTGGCCTGGGAAGACAAGCTGGGCGCCGCCGTCACGGCCAAGATCGCGCCCCTTGAAACGAGAAACGCCGATCCCGAGGCGAACGCCGCCTTGGCCGCCATGGTCGCGCGCCTGGCCGGTGACGCCCCCTCTCCGTACCACTACCGGGTGGCGATCGTCGAGCAGCCGACGGTCAACGCCCTGGCCGCTCCGGGCGGCCATATCCTGCTCTACCGCGGGCTGATTGCGCGCGCCCAGAGCCCCGAGGAACTGGCCGGGGTCCTCGCCCACGAGATGGCGCACGTCGAGCGTCGCCACTCGACCCAGGCCGTCTTCCGGGAACTGTCGTTCTCGGCCGTGCTCGCCGCCCTCACCGGAGATGCGCGGGCCATGGGGCAGATCCTGGACCTGGCCGGCGACCTCGGTGCCCTTCGCTACAACCGGGAAGCCGAGCGCGAAGCCGACCGCGACGGCATGTACCGCATTCAAGCCGCGGCAATCGACCCGCGCGGCATGGTCCGCTTCTTCAAGGAGTTACAGGAACGCGAAAGCGGCTTCCTGGACGTCGGGGCCCTGTCCACGCACCCGCCCACCCGAGAGCGACTGGCCGCGGCCGAGGCGCTCGCCCGTGACTGGCAAGCCGCCTCGCGCGAGACCCGCCCCGTCCTCACGCAAGCCCAGTGGCAGGCCCTCAAGCGTCCCCCGACCGCCGAGCCCTAGCCCCCTCGCCTGACGACCGGGTTATAGCCCCAGCAAGTCGGAGTAGGACGCCTGGATGGAATCGGCGTCCCGCAAGCCGAAGATCGTCATCAAGGCCTCCATGCGATCCCAGTCCGAGCAGGAATCCCCCTCGGAAAGCACCTCGAACTCGAGGTAGCGGCCCAGACCCTCGACCTCGTCGAGGTGAATCCGGGAGTCTTGCCAGAGGTAGAGATGCCGACGCTTGGCCACGACTCCCCGGACGCCTAGGCTTTGCTCCAGCACGGCGACCAGTCCTGCGGCATCCGAAACCTCCGTGATCCGGTAACGACTCATCCGCTGGGCTTGGTCCTCGGGGCGATCGTAGGCAATGAGCTGAGAAGGGGCGCCCTCGATCTCGCGAAGCTTCAAGCGCCCGTGCGGAACGTGGAAGTAGGTGTCCCGCTGCACCAAAACGCCTTGGTCCTGGGCTTCGAGACGGCGTAACGCGGCCTCAACCCTCGCCGGATCGGGGGCAAGGGTCTTCAGTTCGAGATTCTGACGCAGGTTTCCGTTCGACGACGTGGGGAACATGGCCGCTCCTTTTGAGATTAATCCTAATTTAACCCTACCACAACCAAGTTCCAGCTGCTTAACAGCCATAGTGAAGGTAGGCCCTTTGGCCCGGTCCTCGGCACGTGGAAAGGCGGCGGAGCATGCGCAAGACAACGCAACCGAAAACGCATTCGAGCCTTGCTTCCGTCATGGGCCGTCTCGGGCTGGTGGCCTTGCTGGGCCTTGGCCTCGCCGGTTGCGGATCGGCGCCGACCACTCCCCAGAAGCGGATGACGGCCGCGCCCACTCCGGTCTACAACCGGGTGCAGGAGCCGGCGGCGTCGGGTTCCGACGATATCATGAAGAACCCCTTCGTGAACTGGGTGAAGCGCACGTACCCGCGGGAAGCGGCGGGGATCATCAACCATTACTTGTCGACCTACGGCATGGGGACGAACGATCCCGCGACGGAGGTCGAGCGCGCCAAGCTTCGCATGCAGGTGCTCGAGACGGTGGTGACCGAGCTCGAAAAGAACCTCAAGCCGAACATGCCCAAGGGCATCACGGTCCAGCGGATCGGCAAGACCCTGCGTTGCTCGGGCGTGGTGGATCACCAGGGGCATAACATCGGGGTCAGCTTCGACTTCGCGGTCTACCTGGATCGCGAGGGCATGGCCTGGATCGACGTTCCCGAGGCGAGCGTGAAGGGTGAGGTCGTGGGCTTCGACCCGCTGGCCAGGCTTTTCGGCGGGGATATCCGCAAGAAGACGCGCGAGGAGATCGTCCGTCAGCTCAACATCGAGGGTCCCAAGAACGCCGCCAAGACGCCGGGCCTCCAGTACGTGGGGGCGGGAGTCTTCAAGCTCAACCCGGGGGTGGCTTTCGTCGCGATGCCTGGCTAGCGAGCAATCCCCGTCCCGTTTCCCTTCCGCCCCTCCGATGCCATCGGAGGGGCTTCTTGCTAGGGTGGGAGAGGCATGGAAGGGAGGATGGCATGACCAAGACGCTTTCCTTGGACGAGCTTCACGCGCACCTCAAGGAGTTCTCGGTGGCGATGCTGACGACGATCACGCGCGAGGGCTACCTGCATGCGCGCCCGATGATGACGCAGGAGCGCGAGCCGAACGCGGATCTCTGGTTCGTCAGCGCGCTTCACAGCGACAAGATCGACGAGATCCGCGAGAATCCTCGCGCCGGGGTGATCTACCATCGGGACCGCGACAACGCGTACGTCTCGCTGACCGGGGACGTTGAAATCGTCCAGGACAAGGACTTTCTGAAGCAGCACTGGAAGGAATCGTGGCGGGCCTGGTTCCCAGAGGGACCCGAGCAATCGGATCTCTGCATGATCAAGGTCACGGCGCGCGAGGCCGAATACTGGGAGCCCAAGGGCGGGCGACTTCGCGTGATGTTCGAGATGGCGCGCGGGGCGGTCACGGGCGAGCACCCGGAGGTCAATCCCCCGGTCAAAGGCAAGGTGCCTTGAGGGGGAGAGGGGCCTAGCGGGACTCGGAGCGCGAGCCCAGCTTCTTGAGCTGGAGCATGGTTCGGGTCAGGCCGACGCCGAGGCCGACGGAGCGCAAGTCGCGGACGTCGAGCACGCCCAGGTCGAGGAACTGGTCGACGAGTTGGTAAGCGAGGTCCCCGGCGACGATCAGGTCATCGAGGCGGCTCGAGGGGATTTCGCGGTTCACGTCGTCGCGCGAGGAGCGCAAGGCGGTTAGGGTTTCCTGCATCTGGCGCAGCTCGCGCTCGCGCAGGACCTTGGCGATGGGGCTCCAGATATTGGGCTCGGCCTCGTAGTACTCACGGCGCTCGCCAGGGGTGGTGCATTTATGGACCACCCCCCAGCGCTCCAGGTCGTTGATCACCATGGAGACCAGGCCCGCGCTGATGCCGAGGCCTTCGCGAATCTCCTGGGCCGAAAGCGCGCGATCGTGGAGGTAGAGGTAGCCCCAGACCATGCCCATGATCCGCTTGAAGCCCCAGACCTCCACCATGTCGCCGATGGCTTCGCAAGCCCGGTAAAGGGCCTCGTCAGTCGCTTGTCCCATTACGTGGGGCTCAGGATGCGGCCCCGCTCGAAGATCCGGTGCTCGATGAAGATCGTGAGCAGCTCCTGGTCGATATGCTGGTCACGCGCTTCGAAGCGCAGGATGTCGAGGGCCTTTTCGAGGGGAACGGCCTTCTTGTACGGGCGATCGCTCGCCGTCAACGCGTCGTAGATATCGGCGATCGCCATCATCTTCGACTGGACCGGAATCGCCGGCCCCGGCAAGCGATTGGGATAGCCCTTCCCGTTCAGCTTCTCGTGGTGCATGTAGGCAATCTCGGGAATCTTCGAGAGATCCTTGGTCCACGGAATCTGACTCAGGAAGCGGAAGGTATGCGTGACATGGCTCTCGATCTCGAGGCGCTCGTCCTCGTCGAGGCTGCCCCGCCGCACGGAAAGCTGCTTCACCTCCGTGGGCGTCAAGAGGTTGCACGTATGCCCGTCGATGTCTTGGTAGCTGCGTTGCGCAATCTCCAGCAGCTGCAGGAAGCTGCCTTCCTCCAGGACCGTGGGCTCGTTGGCCGAGAGAATCGTCCTCCAGGCGTCATCGATGGCCTCCAGCTCGTTGCGGAGGTCCTTGTCGAAGATGCCCACGGACTCGAGGTAGCGCTCGCGCCCATTCTCCAGCAGATAATTCAGCTTCCGGCCGGTGAACTCGGCTTCCAGCGCCTTCTTGACGAAGTCGAAGCGGGCCTTGATCAGCTCCTGGCTATGCGGGTACAGCTTCTTGGCCTTCACCAGGACCTGCTCGCGCACGCCGACCTTGCCCAGGTCGTGTAGCAAGCAGGCATAGCGCAGCTCGCGAATCTGCTCCCGGCTGAAACGCAGCTCCCTGAAGGGCGCAGTATCCAGGCGATCGACTTCCTCGGCCAAGGCGACCGTCAAGCTGGCGACGCGCGCCGAATGACCGGACGTGGTCGGATCTCGCGATTCGATCGCGGTGACCGAGGCGTTCACGAAGCCCTCGAAGAGGCCCTCGATGCTCTGGTAGAGGATGTTGTTCTCGATGGAGACGGCCGCCTGGCTGGCCAGCGAGCTCGCCAGCTCCTCGGACATCGGGTCGAACGGAATGACCACCTTCTGTACCCGCGACGCATCGGCAAGGCTCATGTCGCGCCGCAGTTTCCGGTTGATGAGCTGAAGCACGGCGATGGTCTCGTTATCGCGGTTCTTCATCGGGATGGTCAGCACCGAGCGCGTCCGATACCCGGTCCGCCGATCGAAGGACTGGTCGAAGCCATACCCCGCATCCTGGGGGATCTCGTAGACGTCGGGAATGTTCAGGGCGCGGCCCGTCAGCGCGACGTAGCCCACCAGGCTCGACTCCCGGATCGGCAGGGTGATCTCGGTGAACTCGAAGGGCGCCGAGTCGTTCTGCGTCAGCTTGAAGCGCAGGACCTTGTCATGATCGGGAGTGGTTTCGACCAGGAAGAGGCTTCCGGCATCCGAGTTGGTGATCTCTCGGCTCTTGGAGAGGATCAATTCCAGCAGGCGCTCGGGCTCGCGCTCGGATGAGAGGGCGATGCCAATCCGGTTGAGCTCCTGGAGCTTGATGGCGTATTCCTTGATCTCGGCGCGGGAGCGCTCGTTCTCCATCTGACCGAGGATGAAGAGAAAGGCGTTGTTGACGAACTTGATGAACCCGGGGCCATGGTAGGGCTCGCGCACGAAGCCCCAGATCAGGTCGTCGGGGATGCGCGGCGGGTCCCCCCGCTCGGGGTAAGAGCAGACGAAGATGCCGTCGGGTCCCCAGTCTTCCTGGAGATGATGAAGGTCGTCGACCGAATGGCGCGACAGCAGATACTCGTCGAGCAGCAGGATTCTCGGGCCGTACGCCGTGTCCTGGGCAACTTCGTCGAGGTGCTCGATCACCCGCCAGGTGATCCCCCGATCCTCGAGCTTACGCAGGATGTCGAGGTTCCGATTGGCCTTGGAGGTATAGAGGAAATGCTGGACGGTATCTTTCATCTAGGCCCTTATACCCGAATGCCGAGTCCGAATCGCCTCGATGTCACGAGAAAGCGACGCTTCCGCGAGACTCATCGAAGCTGGAACTTCAGGGTGATATCTCCGTACTGGGTGACCGGCGCGACGTCGTCGGGGAGGGGAGCGAACTTCCACTTCTTCATCGCCGCCAGCGCCGCGTTGTCGATAGCCGTCGTGCCCGAAAGCCGGACCACCTCGACGCGGCTGACGTTGCCTCGGGGATCGACCCAGACGCGAAGCGTGACATCGCCCATCTGGCTGTTGCGCAGAGCGGCCGGCGGGTAATCGGGCTCCACCTTCGTCAGGATGCCGCGCTTACCCAGGTCTCCCTTCATGCCGGTTCCCATGTTGACCGAGCCCTCTTGAAGCGGTCCGCCGGACTCCGGCGCTTTGCCGGTGCCCACGACGGAACTCAGATCGCTCGACGCGAGTTCGCCGAGGCGCTTGGCTTCTTTGTCCTGCGTTTCCTTCAACCGCTCGGCGAGGAGCGCATCGAGGTCGGGCTTGACCTCGGCCTTGGCCTTGGCGGGTGCCTTGACCGCGGGGGCCTGCGTGACTGGCGCCGGCTTGGGAGCCTCCACCTTTTGGCGCGGAGCCGGGGCCTCGGGCTTGGGGACGGCCTGGCTTTGCGGGCGCGGCTTGCCCGGAGCGGGACGATCGCTCTCGCCGGCGCCCGGCGCAGTCCAGGGCAAATCGACGAGTTCCACGGGCTCGCTCAGCGGCTCCTCGACCGGCATGCGCCAAGTGAAGAAGCCAAGCAACAAAAGCAAGGCGTGGATGGCCACGGAGGCCGTGAGGCTTATGGGACGTTCCGACATGCTAGAACTCCACCGTCGCCCCGATGAGCGCCAGGCCAAAAGGTGCGTAGTAGTTGCCGCTCGGAGAGCGCATGGCAACCGGCAGGTCCTGGAGCTTGCCGTAGAGGCCGATGCGTTCGGTCAGGCGGTAGTTGACCCCTGCGTTCGCGAGGATCAGCCAGCCCGAGCTCACGGTGTTCGCCTGAGCGGCGCCGAGCTGGTCGAGGGCGATCGCCGCCCCCGCTTCCATGGTGAGCTTGTCCGCAATCAAGGTCCGCTGATGCGTGGCGCCCGCTTCCTGATACACGAAGCCCAGCGGCTGCGCCGAGCGGACCCGGTAGTGGAAGCGCTGCGTGCCCACCGCGCCAATCTGATAGCTCGCCCCCAGTTGCGCGCCCCAGACGTCCTGAGACGAGCCCAGGGCGGTGTTTACCGGGCGCCAGAGGCCATCCTGATCGGCGTCTTCCCAGAAGATGAAGCGGTCCACCCGCTGGTAGCTGACCTCGCCGGTCGCGTACCAGAGGTCATTGAGGCGATGCGAGGCGCTGAGGCTCGCGATGACGGCCGAACGCTGCGGCAAGAGGCCGCCGTTACCTTCCGAAAGCCGGCGCGAGAGGTAAAGCTCCCCGAAGCCGGGCATCTCGGTGCCGCTCGTGAGGCCGAGGCTGATCTCAGTCGGATCGTCGGGGCGATAGCTCACGCGCGCCAGCGGGTCGAGGACCGGCATGCCCACGAAGAGACCGCCACCCAGGCCCGCCTCGAGGCTCCACTTGGGAGTGATCGTCCAGTGGTCGAACGCCCGGAGGTAGAAGGTCGGATCCGAGCGGCGCTCGGTTTCGCGGTGCCCCAGGGTCGCCGACAGCTCGGAGACATGATCGGGATGCAAGACGGGCTTCCAGGTGGCTCCGGCCTCGATCTCGCGCGTCCAGGTGTCCTCGTCCTGCGCGAGGCCGTTGTTGAAGTTGGCAGGGGCCATGACGCGCCCCATCTCGACGTTGGCCTGTGTCACGAGGTCGTCGCGCGTCCAGGAACCGCCCAGGTCCATGTTCTGGATGGTGACGGGCTCGCCGCCCGGAACGTCCTCGTGGTAGTGCTGGAGCGCCAGACCCGCCGTGGCGAGGTTCCAGGTCGCATTGAGGCCGAGGCGCGCCCGCATCCAGGGCTGAGCGGAGTCGAGCCCCAATTGGGTCTGAGTCACGGCGCCCGCGATCTCGCGGCCATGGAAGAGACCCAGTTCGTAGAGCCCTCCCACGCCGAGCTGAAGCTCGGTCCAGTCCGTGCGCGGATTGGGCAGTTGCTCCTGACGCGGAGCGAGGTTGGGCTTGATGGCTTCGATGGCGAGTTCCAGCGCTCCCGGAGCCTTGGCGCTCGGCGCGCTGGGCAGCTCCGAGAGCGGAGCCTTCGGGTCCAGAGGCGCGACTTTGACGCCAGCCTTGAGGGGAGCCGCCGACTCGTCCTCGCCTCGGATGATCACCGAGGGAAGGTCGATCGGCAGCTTCTCGGGAACCGCCACGTCCTGCTTCTTCGCGGGTTTCTCAATGACCGTCTCGGCCGCGTCTTGCGCGAAGGCCGGCTTTCCGCTCACGAGTCCGAGCGAGAGCGCCAGGCCGACGCCTGCCGCGACTGCGCGATAATACATCAACGCCCCCTCCCGTTCACGTTCTTGTCGATCCACTCGAGACGCGCCTTGGCCTCACGCTTCTCGGCAGCGGGCATGCCCGCCGCGGCCACGAGCTTCTCGTACACCTTCTCGGCATCCTTCCACTTGCGAAGCTGCTCCAGCGCCTCACCCTGCTTCAGCCATGCTAGCGCCTGCCATTCCAGGCCTGCCTCGGGCGAAACGATGAGCGTCTGCAGCTCCTTGACGGCATCCTCGTAACGCTTGGCGGCCACCATCGTGTACCCCAGCCAGTAGCGCGCCTGAACCGCGGGCCCCGAGCCCTTCTCGCTGAGGCGCTCGGCCTGACTGTAGGCATGGGCCGCCTCGGCATGCTGGCCGTTCTTGAGACGCAGCTGCCCGATACGCATCCAGGCGGCGCGCGCCAGGGGCGTGTCACTGGCGAAGCGCTTGGCGATCAGCTCGTAGGTCGTGAGCGCCGTCTTTTCCTGGCCGGCCTTCAGGTAGGCCTGCGCCAAGTTTACCTGGGCCTTGGAGGAGAGGGCATGGGTAGGATGACGCTTCGCCAGGTCGTCCCAGGCGGCCTTGGCCTGGTCGAGCTCTCCGCGCTCCGCATGGCCCTCGCCCAGCTCGTAGAGCCAGGTTGGCTGCTGAGGGCCGGGCTCGGCGGCCAGCGTCTTGAGGAGGGCGAGCGCCCCGCTGACGTCTCCGGAGGCCTTTCGGGCCTTGTAGAGCAGGAAACGCTGGTCAAGGGTCGGGTCGGCGATCGCCTCCAGGGCAATCAATGCATCCTTGGGCTGGCCCTTGTCCATGAAGCCCTGGGCGACCTTGCCCAGGATATCCCCGCTCCACAATGAGCCGGAGGCTGCATCGGTGGCGATCTGGCGCGCCTCGCTCAAGTTGCCCCGCGCGAGCTCGGCCTGCGCCAAGGGTTGAAGGACCTGGGCGCGAACCTCGGCCGATCCCGAGGCGTCCTTGAGGAGCGCCCGGTAGGCGGAGATGGCCTCGTCGAGGTTGCCGCCGTTGAAGTTCGCGGCGGCGATCCGTGAGCGAGCATCCAAGATGGCCTCTGGCGTGGCGTTGGGGTCGGTGAGCACGCCCTGGAAGGCGGCGACCGCCGGTTCGAACTTCCCGAGCCGGAAGAGGGCCTGCCCCAAGGTCGAGCGCGCCGACGCCGAATGCGCATGCTTGCCGTGCTGGGCGAGGTAATCCTCGAGGCCGATCACGGCCGCTTCGAGGTTGCCGATGCGATAGGCCGCGTAAGCCACCTGGAAGCGCGCCTCGGCTTCCTGCTCGGCGCCAGGCTTCAGCTTCAAGAGTTGGCTGAAGGCGTTCTGCGCACCCGACCAGTCATGGGCATTCGCCGAAAGCACGCCCAGACGATAAAGGGCATCCTGCTTGAGCACCGTGGTCTCGGCGCTGGAAGCCACGAGCAGGCCGGCGGCACGACGGAAACCCGCGCGCGCCACGTCCCACTTCTCTTGGCGGTAGGCGCACCAGGCGGCGCCGTAAGCAGCGGCTCCCGCGCGCCCGGACTTGGGGTAGCGCTGGAGGAAGGCCTCGTAGGTGTCGCGCGCCTCCTCGATGTTGCCCGAGCGATAAAGCGCTTCGGCCATCCAGAACGTGGCTTCTTCGCCGTAACGAGGGCTTCCGGCGACCTGGGCGAGGTAGCCGACGGCCGCCGTATGATCCCCCGCGCGAACGTGCGCCAGGCCGAGGCGGAACGTGACCGAGTCGCCCTTGGCGTCTAGGAAGCTCAGGTCCGCGACGTCCTTGGCGAGGGCGGCGTAGGTCGCGATGGCGGCATTGAACTGCTTGAGGGCCAGGAGGGATTCGGCGGCGATCCAGCGCGACGGGCCGTCGAAGGTTCCGCCGGGGAAGCGTTCGGTCAGCGTCTTGGCGAGCTTCAAGGCCTCGGCATGCTGGCCGCGGTTGAAGCCGAGGCGTGCTCCCTGATAGAGGGCCGCTTCCACCCAGGCGTTGGGCTTGGCACCTGCTTGGGCAACAGGAATTGAGGCCGCCTGGGCATACCACTTGGCGGCTTCGTCGAGCTTTCCGCCCTGCTCGCGGATGCGGCCGAGGGCGTAGAGGGCCGCGGGCCGGGTCGGGCTCTTGGGGTTCTTGGAAAGCCAGGCTTCGAGGTCCTTGGCGGCGCGCGTGGCGTCGCCGGCTTGCCAGCGGGCGTAGGCAAGGCCGTAGGCGGCTTCGTCGCTGAACTTGGTGCCGGCGGGGACCTGGGAATAGGCGGCGATCGCCATCTTCCAGTTGCCGCCCTGCGCGTAGCCCTCGCCGGCCAGGTACTCGGCCCGGGCTTTCAGTTCGCCGGTAAACTGCTCCTTGGGGAAGCCGCGGAGGACGTCGGCGGCAAGCAGGGGCTTGCCGAGCTTGACGTACTGGTTGGCGAGCGCGTTTCTAGCCGAGGTGGCATGCGGGCTCTCGGGGAAGAGGCGCAAGGCTTCGCGCCAGCTCCAGATGGCCCGGGCGGGGTTCTCCAGCTTGTCGTAGGCCCAACCGAGCGCATAGGTGGCGTGCTCGCGGCGAGCAGGCGTGAGGCCGCGTTCGGAGAGCTCGCGGTAGGGGTCGATGGACTCGAAGGTCTTGCCGTGGGCGAAGAGGAGGTCGGCGTAGGTTTGCCGGACGTCGTCGCGCTGCTCGCCCGTGAGCTCGGGGATCAGGCGCTTGAGCACGTCGAGGCCTTCGGGGACGCGCTTCTCGGCGATCAGGAGGCGAGCAAGCTCCAGGCGGGCCTTGGGGTACCAGAGCGAGCGGGGATAGACCTTGGAAAGGGCGGCCTCGGCGGCCGGGGCGTTGCCGAGACGGCGCTCGACGAAGCCGAGCCAGTAGCGGGCGGCCTGGAGATCGTCCCCCTTGAGGGTGGCAAGCTGGCTGGAAAGCTCGAGGCGAGCGACCGAGTAGGCGCTGGCGTCGATGAGCTGCTCGATCCGGCGCCAGGAGGCGTCGGCTGCCTGAGCGGGAGCAAGGGGGAGGCTCCAGAGGCCGACGGAGAGCGCCAGCGACAAGGACAGGAGTTTCGGGGAAAAGGGGATCGGTGGAGTCGTAAACAACAGGCCCATCCTCGTTTTGCGGTCCAGGGAAGCGCCAATATAGGCTGCCTCATTATACGGGGGGCTTGGACGGGCTGTAAAGGCAAGAGGCCCGGCCAATGGCCGGGCCTCCCGCGATTTAAGGACGATCTTACTTGATCGAGACCTTGGCGCCAGCCGCTTCGAGCTTGGCCTTGATGCCTTCGGCATCTTCCTTCTTGGTCTTCTCCTTGATGGCCTTGGGGGCGCCATCAACGAGGTCCTTGGCTTCCTTGAGGCCGAGGCCGGTGACTTCGCGGACGACCTTGAGGACTTCGATCTTCTTGTCGCCAGCCGACTCGAGGACGACGTCGAACTCGGTCTTCTCTTCGGCAGCGGCAGCGCCACCGCCGGCGGCGGGGGCCATCATCATCGCGCCCATGGCGGGAGCGGCGGAAACGCCGAAGGCCTCTTCGATCGCCTTGACGAGCTCGCTCACTTCGAGGAGCGACTTCTCCTTGATGGCATCGACGATCTGATCGTTGGTCAACGTAGCCATTGATTCAATCTCCTTTTAAAAACCGGTTGGACCGGTCAAACAATGTTGCAGACAAATCCCGAGGCCGGAGGCCGGGACGTGGCGCTAGGCGCCTTCCTTTTGACGGCGGACCGCGTCGAGCGCGTACACCAGGTTCCTGGAGACGGCCGAGAGGACGGAAGCCAGGTTCTGCGGGGGAGCCTGGAGGCTGCCCAGCATGCGGCCCAGCAGCTGCTCCTTGGAGGGCAGGTTGGCCAGGTCCTTGACGCCAGCGGCATCGAGAGCCTTGCCCTCGAGGACGCCACCGCGAATCTTCACTTCGACCTTGCGCTTCTCCTTGGCGAAGTCCGTGAGGGCCTTCATCGGAGTGACGGGGTCGTCGAACCCGATCGCGAGGACGGTGGGGCCCTTCAGGAACTGCTCGAGTCCCTGCCAGTTCTCCTGATCCTTGGCGACGAGCTTGATCAGCGTATTCTTAGCGACCGTGAGTTCGCCACCCGCCTTTTGGACGCGGCGACGCAGGTCGGTGATCTCAGCGACAGTCAGACCACGGTAGTCGGCGACGACGGCGACGGAGGCCTTGGAGAAGGCTTCGCGCAGTTCGGCGACGGTGGTCTCTTTCTGAGTCTTAGTCGGCATTTCTAATTCACCTCCTTACCATTGAGATTTGTCCGCAACACGAAGGGCTCCCGCCCGGAGGTGGCGAGAGCCCTCCTGGATTTCTCGTGGAAATCGGAAGTTAGCTCATCCGCTGCCTCGGTAGGGGGATTACTCCTTTAAGACGCCTCTTGGGCATCCCCTACGGTCTTTGGTGACGGGGAAGGTCTTCGGTTGTGGGGGCCGCTCGCCCAGGGGACGAGCGGCTAAGCTTTGCTAAAGGCTAGTTTAACACCTAGCCTCGCAATTGGCTAGTCCCTTGAGGAACTTAGGCCTGGGTCGCGGCGAGCTCGGTGAGCTTGCTGGGATCGACCTTGATGCCGGGGCCCATGGTGGAGGCCACGTAGACGGACTTGATGTAGGTACCCTTGGCGGCAGCGGGCTTCGCCTTGTTGACGGCATCGACGAGGGCGCCGAAGTTCTGGGCGAGCTGCTCGGGGGTGAACGACGCGCGGCCGATGGGCACGTGCACGATACCCTGCTTGTCAGCGCGGAACTCGACCTTACCGGCCTTGAACTCGGTGACGGCCTTGCCCACTTCGAAGGTGACGGTGCCGGCCTTGGGGGAGGGCATCAGGCCACGGGGGCCGAGCACCTTACCCACGCGCCCGAGGGCGCCCATGATGTCGGGGGTGGCGATCAGGAGGTCGAACTCCATCCAGCCTTCCTGGATGCGGGGGATGAGCTCTTCGGATCCCACGACGTCGGCGCCGGCGGCCTCGGCCTCCTTGACCTTGTCGCCCTTGGCGATGACGGCCACGCGGACGGTCTTACCGGTACCGGCGGGCAGCGCCACGGTCGAGCGGACCTGCTGGTCGGCGTGCTTGACGTTGATTCCGAGGCGCATATGCGCTTCGACGGTCTCGTCGAACTTCGCGTTGGCGTTGTTCTTGACGATCGCCAGGCTCTCGGTGGGGGAGTAGGCCTTCTGGAGGTCGAGACCTTCCAGGATGGCCTTTTGACGCTTGCTAAGCTTAGCCATGATGTCCTCTCTGTGGTCAAACGGGGCCTGAGAGCCCCTCCCACAATCGTGAATGTTTACTCGGCGACGGTGACGCCCATGGAACGGGCGGTACCGGTGACCTGGACCATCGCGGACTCGATATCGACCGAGTTGAGGTCAGGCATCTTGATCTCGGCGATCTCGCGAACCTGAGCCATCGTGATGGTGCCAACCTTCTGCGAGTTGGGCTTGCCGGAGCCGGAAGCGACGCCAGCGGCCTTCTTGATCAACTCGGCAGTCGGAGGGGTCTTGAGGATGAACGTGAACGAGCGATCCTCGTAAACCGTGATCTCGACCGGGATGACCTGGCCGGCCTTATCGGTGGTCTGCGCATTGTACTGCTTGCAGAACTCCATGATGTTGACGCCGTGTTGGCCCAGCGCGGGACCGACCGGGGGCGCGGGGTTGGCCTTGCCGCCGACGAGCGCGAGCTTGATGAGCGCGGTAACCTTCTTAGCCATGATGGATTTTCACCTCCTTCTTTCGGGAATTTAGACTTTTTGAACCTGGGCGAACTCCAGCTCCACGGGAGTGGAACGGCCGAAGATCGACACGGAAACCTTGAGCTTGCCCTTCTCGGGGTTGATCTCGATGATATCGCCCGAGAAATCGGCGAAGGGTCCGCCGATGACCTTGACGTGCTCTCCGACGTGAAGGTCGATCGCCACGCGGGTCTTGGTCGCGGCGCGCTTGAAGATCTTGCGCACTTCGCGATCCGAAAGCGGGGTGGGCTTGGTGGCGGAGCCGACGAACGAGGTGACTCCGGGGGTGTTACGCACCACGTGCCAGGAGTCTTCGTCCATCTCCATCTCGACGAGCACGTAGCCCGGGAAGACCTTGCGGGGCTTTTCCTGCCGCTTGCCTTCCTTGATTTCGACCACCGTCTCCTCGGGGACCTCGACGTGGAAGATCTTATCGGTCAGCCCCATGGACTCGGCGCGGCGAAGGATGTTCTCCTTGACCTTGCTCTCGTACCCGGAGTAGGTATTGACGACGTACCATTTTCTGCTCATGGCTACCTGCTGTGTTTCATTGGATGGGTCTAGACGAGGAAGCGGTTGGAGACCTGGGTGAAAACCCAGTCCATGGCGACGATGAGCGACGTGAGGAACGCAACCACGATCACCACCACGATGGTCTCCGTGACCACGGTCTGGCGGTTGGGCCAGCTGATCTTCTTGAACTCGGTGCGAACCTCGCCCAGGAACTGCTGCGCTCCCTTGAGGGGACCGAAGCCCAAGCTGATGCCGCCACCCTTCAGGGATAGGGAGCTATCGCGCTCGTCTTGCTCCTGCTCCGCCGCCGGCTCGTCGTGATTCGGGTTGGAAGCGGAAATCTTCTCGCTCAATCGGAACCTCTTCCGGCTGTACCGGACCCTCTAATTCAACGGCCCACCCCCTGACCCAACCCACGTTGCACTGGGGCTGGCGGGGAGGTGGACCGTTTCTTACCGAAAATGGCGCGGCCTGTAGGACTCGAACCCACGACATGCGGTTTTGGAGACCGCCGTTCTACCAACTGAACTAAGGCCGCAAAGCCGGTTAAAGCTTACTTGGTCTCGCGGTGATCGCGGACCACCTTGCACCGGGGGCAGAACTTCTTGAGCTCGAGACGATCGGGATCGTTCTTCTTGTTCTTGTTGGTGACGTAGTTCCGCTCTTTGCACTCGGTGCAAGCCAAGGTAATGATGACGCGCATGGGATCTCGCTTCCTTTCGAACCGGCCCGCGGGGTAATCAGAAGCGTCCCTGGGCCCAAAAATTTCTTAAACGGTTGATAACCGTCTCGCAACAAAAGAAACTATCACAGCCCCGTGCCCGTGTCAACACGCCATTACGCTTTTTCCGGTGGGGTTCCCCAAGTATACCTCAACGATCCGGGTTTTGACATCTCCTTTTTCCGATTGAGCGGGCGCAGCCTCGTTGGGCGGGGGGCTTCCTTCTTGCCCTCCGCGCCCTTTCTGCGGTAGGATCGACCCGCATCCCCCGTCCCCACTTAGGATCCGCATGACTCCGCAGCTTTCGGTCGTCGTCACCACCTACAACCGCGCCACGATCCTGGCCAAATGCCTGGACGCGCTGCTTCATCAGGACGGCAACCCGTCCTACGAGGTCCTCGTGGTCGACGACGGCTCCACCGACGAGACGCCTGCCATGCTCGACGCCCTCATGGCCGAGCATCCGCGCCTGAGGGTCTTCCGCCAGCCCAACGGGGGGCGCGCCTCGGCCCGCAACGCCGGGATCCGCGAAGCGCGCGGCGAGTACCTTTGTTACGTGGACTCGGACGTCTTCGTGGCGCCGGGCTTCGTCAAGGCGCACCTGGACGCCCATGCGGCCTTCCGGCCGACCGGCAAGCACAAGGACTGCTTCGTCCAAGGGCTCTCGGTGAACATCGACGCGCTTTCTGACGCCTACCAGGTCTCGGTCCCTCCCTTCGACCCCTCGCGGGCCTTCTTCGACACCAAGAACGTCTCCTTGCGGCGGCGCTGGCTCGAAGCGGTCGGGGGCTTCGACACGGGCTTCGTCGAATACGGCTGGGAGGATCTCGAGATCGGGGTCCGGCTCAAGGAGCGGGGACTGACCATCGTTCGAGCGCGCGACGCGTACGGCTTCCACTTCCACCCGTCCTTCACCGTGGAGGACCTTCCCAAGCTGCGCCGGATCGAAGAGGAGCGGGGCCGCATGGCGGCGCGCTTCTATCGCCTGCGCCCGACCTGGGAGGTCCGGCTGATGATCCAGCTCACCCCCCTGCATGACCTCCTCAACGTGATCGCCACCTGGGGCGGCCTGCTCAACGAGCGCAACATGCGCGGAGTCTTCGCCTGGCTGGAGCGCCGCGGCCATGCCTGGTGGGCCGGCCAGTGGGCCCAGATCATCCTCAACCAGTACAACCTCAAAGAGCTCCACCGCGCCTTGCGCGCCTCCTAGACAAGCGACCGCCCCCCTCCGAAACCATCGCCCGCCAGTTCGAGCAGCGATTCTCCGGTCGTTTCGCCGAGGCAGCCCTCGCTGGGCAAGCGCTACTCTTGCTGGCGAGTCAAAGTCGGCCCGCAGTCACGGGCCCGGCGTTTACGCGTTACGGTAAGGAGGGTGCTGCATGCTCGGGATGGGACGCCGCGGGGTCACGGTTGGAGTCGCGCTCATGCTGGTGGCCGGATGCGGCACGGACATGTTCGACCGCAAGTCGGAGTTTCGCGCGCCGGCAGGCGGCAAGACCACGACCCTGAGTTTCGAGGATCCCCAGGATCTCACCGTTTTCGACAACCCGGCCACCAAGGAGCCCGCGGGCTTCACGCCCGGCGAATGGAAGGTCGAGGGGGGCGCCCTCAAGCAAACCATGGGCATGAAGGACAACACCGCCAATCACCTTCGCTACAAGGGCGATGCCTTCGGGCGTCCCGACGGGCACGCCGGTCTTCGCTACCGGGTCGACGTCGACGCCTCGGCTTACCAGGAAGCCATTCACCCGCAGGTCCACGGCTTCCCCACGGGCGTCCTCAACCTCATGCCGTACTACCAGGATCCCACCCACTACGTCATGATCGTGGCCAAGAAGCAAACCGTCGAAGCCTGGGTGGCCGACGGGCACCGGCCCGCGTCCATGGCCTGGCCCGACGCCAACAAGCTCTGGGGCATGTGGCTGAAGGAGCCGATCGCCGTCGGGCAAGTCTTCAAGCTCGGAGCCGAGGTCGACGTCGAATCCAAGAAGCTGCGCATCTACGTGAACGACGAGCTCAAGGCCGAGCGGGAGGTCCCCTTGATGGACGCCTCCAAGCCGCATTGGGTGGCCTTGGGCGCCAACGGCAACTTCGCCCAGTACGACAACCTCATCTTCCAATGGCTGAAGTAGCGCGCGACGCCCGTGCGCTACCTGCCCGAGCGACGTGGTGAAGGAGGTGGGTCTTGACCCGTAAGGCGATTTGGCTAAGCTTGGCGCTGGGGCTGGCCGTGGGCTGCAGCCCCGCGGGCGGCGGCGGCGGCCCCGGTGTGAACCCCAATCCCAACGCGAGCCCGGTGGAATACACCGGAGATCCCGAGAGCCTGCCTCCGGGTCCGCCCCTGGGCTCCGCCACGCTGGTGGCCACGATCGACTTCGACGCCGGCGCCCAGTTCGCGGATCCGATCCCCGAAGCGGCCCGGGTCAACAACTTCACGCCCGGAGACTGGCAGGTCTCCGAGGGGCGCTACCAGCAGCAAGCCGAGGCCTCCAGCACGACGCTTTCGGTGCGCAAGTACACGGGCAACGCCTTTGGCGCCGGGGGGCGCATGCCCTCGAAGTACCGCGTCGAAGCCGTTACCTGGCAGTACCGCTGGGTGGGCGTGGATCAGGCATCGAACCCCGGCAAGCTCTTCTTGATCCCGTACTGGCGCGACGAGGATGAGTACGTCATCCTCTCAGCGTCCCCGACCGTGGCCGAGAGCTGGATCGCCAACGGGGTCTACCCCGGGCGGCCCTGGCCCAACGAGCTCAAGCTCTGGCGCATGGAATGGAAAGAGCCGCGCCTCGTGGGGCAGGCCGTGAACCTCGCGGCCGACGTCGACGCCGACGCCGGCTCGGTCACGATTTACCTCAACGGCGAGCCGCAGGGGACCTTCCGACGCAGCTTCATCACCAACGCCCCGCATTCCTTCGCCCTGGCCAGCAACGGCAACCAGGTGCGCTACGACTGGGTCAAGCTGTACCGATTGCCGGGAGCCTCGGACGCTCCGGCGGAGTAGCGCCAGCGGCTGTTGCGCAGCGCCTGCGGCTCTCGCGCCGGAGCGCGAAGCTGACCTGCAGCAACGTCGTTCTAGTGCTATCATGGGCAAAATCTGTCAAAGAGAGGACGTCGCATGACCGACATGAACTCCATCTTCGAGACTCTGGCCCAGCGGTATCGCCAAGGCACGCTAACGGCCGCGAGCAACCGCCTGACGGCCGGCGTCACGGCCCCTGGGCCCCAGGACATCGCCCGGATGCCCGAGCGAGGTACCCCTGCCTACCAGGAGCTTCGGCGGCTGGGCCAGGAGGCGCTTGAGCGCGGGGAACTGGGCGCGGTCATCCTCTCGGGAGGCATGGCCACCCGCTTCAACTACAGCCTGCCCAAGGGCTGCTTCCCGATCTTCGAGAACCAGAGCTTCCTCGAGCTCAAAGTTCGCTGGATCCGCAAGGTGGCCCCGCAAATGCCCATCTTCGTCATGACCTCCTTCGCCACCGACGATGAGGTCCGCAAGCACTTTGCCGAGCACGCCGACTTCGGCGCAGCGGCCGATCAGGTGCATTTCTTCTCGCAGTACCGCTTCCCGCGCCTGCGTCCCGACGGCAGCCTCTTCCGGTCGGCTGACGGGTCGGAGGACTTCGCGGCCCCCGGACACGGAGATTTTCCGGCGGCGATCGCCGCGTCCGGCCTCCTCGACGCCTTCCTCGCCCAGGGCGGCAAGTACCTGCTCTTCTCCAACGTCGACAACCTCGGAGCCACCGTGGATCTCGCCATCGTCGGCTGGCACATCGCCAACGGCCATCAGATGACCGTCGAGGTCGCCGCCAAGGCCCCCGGCGACAAGGGAGGAGCCCCCGCCAAGGTCAACGGCAAGCTGCAACTGGTTGAAGGCTTCGCATTCCCCGAGGACTTCGACCAGGACGCCATCCCCGTCTTCAACACCGCCACTTATGTCTTCTCCGCCGACGCCCTCGCGCAGCCCTTCGACCTGCCCTGGTACGTCGTCGACAAGAAAGTCGACGGCGAAACCGTCATCCAGTTCGAGCACCTGGCCGGCGACCTCTCCTGCCACCTCCAGACCGGCTACCTCGAAATCGACCGAGACGAACGCTTCATCCCGGTCAAGAGCCAGGCCGACGTCCCCGAAGCCCAGGCCAAGATCCGCCAGAAGCTCGGCAAGATGGCCACGGTCTAACCCCCAGAGACGACGAGGCCGCCTCCTTTTGGGAGGCGGCCTCGCGCTTGATAGCGCCCGCGGCTGTTGCGAAAGGCAGCGAGCGTTAGTCGAGAGACTTGTCACGGCAGGCATGAGAGACAAAGCTCGCTGACCTGCAGCAACGAAGATCGCTCTAGAGGGTGTACGTTAAGTCGCCCATTAGAAACGCCTGAGCATTAAGTTGACCATGGCGAGATAGATCAGGGCCTCCTCGGTTTCGGGGAGGCCCTCATAGTCTTTTGAGAGGCGGCGATTTCGCCCCAGCCATCCAAAGGTGCGTTCGACGACCCAACGCCTGGGCAATATCTCAAAGTCTGGTCTTGGCTTTGTCTCGGCTTTTTCGCTTCTTCCCACCCATGTTTGGGGTGGCGTCCGGCGGGTAATTCGAACCTCGCACCCATGTAACTGTTCACGGATCCAGCCAGCGAAAGATGATCCGCTGTAGCCTTGATCCGCCCAGAGGACTTGAAGAGCGGAAAGCCGTTCGCAGGGCTGAGAGAACAAGACCCGGGCTCCGTCACGATCGTTCTGGTTGGCGGGATGAACGTGTGCTCGAATCAATAGCCCCGACGTATCGACCGCGAGGTGGCGCTTCCGACCTGAAAGCCGCTTGCCCCCGTCGTAGCCACGAGCCCCCCTTTTTCCGTGGTCTTTGCCGACTGGCTGTCGACAATGGCCGCCGAAGGATCCGCCCCCCGCCCCTCCATGACTCTGAGCCTTTTGGAGAGGGCTTTATTGATTCGCTCCCAGAGTCCTTGGTCTCTCCAAGCTCGGAAGTAGTCATAGACCGTGGTGTAGGGTGGAAAGTCGTGGGGCAGCATCCGCCACGGACAGCCAGACCGCAGGATGTAGAGGATGGCGTTGACGATCTCGCGCTTGGGCCATTCCTCGGGGCGACCACCTGGCTTGGCGGCCGGGATCAAGGGCTCGAGGGTTTCCCACTCCACATCGGTCAAGTCACTAGGATAGGCTTGGTCCCGCCCAGGTCCGGGAACAGGGCGGCGTTGTCTCACGCGGTGAGGGCGTGCCTTTACCGTCTCGGTCGAGACTTTGGCCTTGGACGCCTTCTTCCGTGGAACGGGTACGCTCTTGAACCCCATCTTCCTGAGTTCCCGGTAGACTGTCGTCAGGCTAACCGCCGTCCCCGAGGTTCGGAAGAACAGCTGGTTCAGTTCTTCACCGCTCATGAGCGGGTGAGCCTCTCTGAGGTGACGAAGAACTTCCCGATCCGTCTCACTGAGACTCGGACGACGCCCACCCCCGTGAGAGCGGGGAGACAACTCACCGTCACGATGAAGGCGAACGTAAGTGCGCACGGCACTCACGCTGACACCAAGTCGAGCGGCAACCTCATCGTAGGTAAGACCACCAAGGTAAGCAGAGACAGCTTCCTTACGCAACGAGAGATCATAAGCGTTCATGAGTAACAGGATGGCCCGCGAACGGACCATCCTGCATTAGGTATTTTGGCCAGTACACGCCAGCCTTCCCGTACACCCTCTAGAGCGCCAGCTCCAGCGGCACGGCCGTCCGAACCAGCTCGCCCCTCAACGTGAACGGACGCGCCTCGGTGATCGTCACCTTCACGATCTGACCCTCGAGATCCGAAGTCGCCGGGAAGAAGCAAATCTTGTTCCCGCGCGTGCGCCCCGTGAAGACCTCGGGGTTCTTGCTCGAAGGCCCTTCCACCAGCACCTCCTGGACGGTCCCCACCAGGCGACGGTTGCGGCGGTAAGCGACTTCGGTCGTCAGCTCGTTGAGACGGCGCAGGCGATCGGCCTTCACGTCCTCGTCGAGCTGATCCTGACGCTTGCCGGCCGGAGTCCAGGGGCGAATCGAGTAGGAGGCCGTGTTATTCGAGTCGAACTCGATCTCATCGACGATCTTCAGCGTCTCCTCGAACTCCTCCTCGGTCTCGCCGGGGAAGCCCACGATGAGGTCGCCCGAGATCACGGCGTCCGGGATGTAGCGCCGGATCATGGCCACCTTCTCGCGGTACTGATCGACCGTGTAAAGGCGCTTCATCTCGGCGAGCACCTTGTCCGAGCCCGCCTGGATCGGGAAGTGGAAGTACTCCATGACGTTCGGGAGCTCGGCGACGGTCGCCACCAACTCCTCGGTCATGTCGAGGGGATGCGAGGTCAGGAAGCGAATCCGCTCGACGCCCGGAATCGCCGAGACCCGGCGCAGCAGGGCCGCCAGGTTGGTCTTCTCGCCCTCGGGAAGTTCGAGACCGTACTTGTCGACCGTCTGGCCGAGAAGCGTGAACTCCTTGAAGCCTTCAGCGACCAGATCCGTGATTTCCTTGACAATCGCGTCCGGGCGACGGCTCTGATACGGCCCGCGGGTGTAAGGCACGATGCAGTAGGTGCAGAAGTACGAGCAACCGTAGATGATGGGCACCCAGGCGTGGTACTTGCCCTCGCGCATGGTCGGGAGATCGTCGGGAATCGGCGCCTTGAGGTTGCCGATCCGGGTGATGGGCGCGCCTGCGGCGACGACCTCGTCGATCAGATCCGGAAGGTCGTGGAAGTTATGGGTGCCGAAGACCAGATCGACATAGGGCGCGCGCTTACGCACCTTGTCCTTCTCTTGCTGGGCCACACAGCCGGTCACGCCGATCAACGTGCCGGGCTTCTCGGCCTTGAGCATGTTCCACTGGCCCAGTAGGCTGAAGAGCTTCTCTTCGCCGCGCTCCCGGATGGAGCAGGTATTGACGAGGAGGACGTCCGCCTCCTTTTCGTCGTCGGTGAGCTGGTAGCCCTTGGCCGCCATGAGCCCGACCATCTTCTCGGAGTCGGACATGTTCATCTGGCAACCGTAGGTCTTCACGTAAAGGCGCTTCGTCATCCTTGAACCTTCTTCAACAGTCATGGCCAAATCGCCTCCGGGCTCGGGGGCGTCTCCCTAGTCTAACACGTCCGAACCAGGGCGTTTGCCCACGATCGAGGCGCCCCCGCTTTGGGGGCGCCTCGAGGGGGATCGATCCGGCCGGGGCTCGACGCTTAGAGCGTGCTCGCCACCGCCTTCACGCGGTTCAGGTCCACCTTGGAAGCCTTCGCCAGGCGCGTGCCATAGTCGACGTCCGCCTTGTAGAAATGGGCGACCATCTTGACCCGGGTGTTCATGTCCTTGACCACGACCAGCTCCGAGGAGAGGTTCTTGATCAAGTTCTCGCGAGCGGCCGGGGTGAAGCTGCGGTAGAGTTCGCCGGCCTGGGTGAAGTTGTCGGTCTTCGAAATCCGCTTCTGGTCGACCGCCCCGCTGAGCGCCTGCGGAGGCAGCTTGGCCGAGGGATCTTCCTTGAGCGGGCTGCGGCTGCTGGGCTGGTAGTTCACGTCTCCCTTGGTATTGCCCATGTTCATGGCGCCATCCTGGTTGTGGTTGTGCACCTTGACCTTCGGCTGGTTCACCGGGATCTGCTGGTAGTTGCCGCCAAGCCGGTGACGCTGCGTATCGGCGTACGAGAAGAGGCGTCCCTGCAGGAGGCGATCCTCGGAGGGCTCGATACCGGGAACCACCACGCCGGGTGAGAAGGCCGACTGCTCGGTCTCCTGGAAGAAGTTATCCGGCACGCGGTTCAACGTCATCTTGCCGATCTTGCGAGATGGGATCAGCTTTTCAGGCCAGACCTTGGTGGCGTCCAGCGGGTTGAAATTGAACTTGTCGAGGTCCTTGGGGTCGAGCACCTGCACGCTGAGCTCCCAGGAGGGGTACTTGCCGAGCATGAGGTTCTCGTAGAGGTCGCGCGTCAAGTGCTGCCACTCCTTGCCCTGGACCTGCGCGGCCTGCGCCATCGTGAGGCTCTCGATGCCCTGGAGGCTGGTCCACGTGTACTTTACGTAGCGAACCTCGCCCTTGTCGTTGATCCACTTGTAGGCGTGGACTCCGAAGCCGTCCATCTTACGGTAGGACGCGGGGATCCCGCGGTCGGAGTAGACCCAGGTGAGCATGTGGGTGGATTCGGGGTGATGCGAGAAGAAGTCGAAGGAGCGGTTGGGATCCGGCAGGTTGGTGACGGGCGAGGGCTTCAAGGAGTGGATCATGTCCGGGAACTTGATGGCATCCCGGATGAAGAAGACCGGGAGGTTATTTCCGACCAGGTCGTAGTTGCCCTCGTCGGTATAGAACTTGGTGGCGAAGCCGCGGGGGTCACGGGCGGTTTCGGACGAACCCGCGGAGTTGATGACCGTCGAGAAGCGGACGAAGACCGGGGTCTTCTTGCCTTTCTGGCCCAGGAAGGAGGCCTTGGTCAAGTCACTGTAGTCGCCATAGCTTTCGAAGACGCCGTGCGCGCCGGTGCCGCGGGCGTGCACGACCCGCTCGGGGATCCGCTCACGGTCGAAGCGGGCCAGCTTCTCGATCAATTGCCAGTGCTGGAGGGTGACCGGGCCATGTTCACCGGCCGTTTGCGAGTTCTGGTTGTCGCCGACGGGCGCTCCCCCGTCGGTGGTCATGGTCGTGGCATTGGCGACCGCCGTGACGCTGAGGGTGAAGGCCATCACGGCCGCCGGAAGCAAGATGAATGGTCTCATGACGGGGTCCTTTCTGACGTAAACAACCTATAAAAATAGAATTCTTCTAAATCAAGGGCCTAAAAATATTTCGTGCGAGGCCCAAATGCAAGGGGCTGCGCGAGTCACTAGGTTTAGAATAATTCTAAAACCAGAAGTCGTCAAGCACTCTCCACAAGGCGTCACACTCGACACGCGCCTTGGCGCGCTCCAAGACGTCGGGCCCCGCAGCGATGCTGCGGGGCCCGACGAGGCTGGCAGAGGCTAAGCTTCGACGGCCGAGAGGCTCAGGACCTGCTCGATGGAGCGGGTGAAGGGGGCCTTGAGGATGCCCCGCTCGGTGATGATGCCCTTGATGAGGCGGTTGGGCGTGACGTCGAACGAGGGGTTGGCGACCTTCACTCCGGGCGGGGCCACGGCGACGCCTGAAATATGCGTGACCTCGCTGGGGTCGCGCTCCTCGATGGGAATCTGATCTCCGGTGGGCAGTTCGGGGTCGATGGTCGAGAGCGGCGCGGCGACGTAGAACGGGATGCCATGGGCCTGAGCCAGGACGGCGAGGCCGTAGGTGCCGATCTTGTTGGCGGTATCCCCGTTGGCCGCGATGCGGTCGGCGCCGACGATGATCAGGTCGACCACGCCCTGCTGCATGAAGTGAGCCGCCATGTTGTCGGTGATGAGGGTGAAGGGAATGCCCAGGCGCTGGAGTTCCCAGGAGTTGAGTCGCGCGCCCTGCAAGCGGGGACGGGTCTCGTCCACCCAGACGTGGAGGCGCTTGCCCGATTCGTGTGCGGAGCGGATCACGCCGACGGCCGTGCCCCAGTCGACGGTGGCCAAAGCCCCCGTCGAGCAGTGGGTGAGCACGTTGGCGCCGTCCTCGATCAGGACCGCGCCGTTCTGCCCGATGGCCTGGTTGATCTCGATGTCCTCGCGGGCGATGACCTGCGCCTCCAGCTCGAGGTAGCGGACCAAGTCCGCCTTGGCGAGGTGCTGGCGGGAGCGAGCGGCTTCCACCATGCGATCGACCGCCCACATGAGGTTGACGGCCGTGGGGCGCGTCGCCTTGAGCGAGCCTCCGACCCGCGTCAGGTCCTCGAGAAGCTCGGCGCTCGTCGAGGCCTCGGACTGATGAGCCGCCAGGGCCATGCCCATCGCGGCCACCACGCCGATGGCCGGGGCTCCTCGCACCTTCATGGTGACGATGGCATCGGCAATCGCTTCCCAGTTCTTGCAAACGACGATCTCAAGGGCCTCCGGAAGCCGGGTCTGGTCGATCAACTCGACCGCTCCATCGTTCCATTGCACGGTTCTCATGGTTGCTCCTCTTACCTCTGCGGGCAGCATCCCTCAAAGCTTGTCCGCTCACATTCTACCAAATCACGCGTCTTGCGGCTCGCTGTTGTGCGGATCGAGGGCCGAGGCTAGAATGAGGACGCTTCACAATTGGTTACAAGGGGGCTTCATGGCGGTTTGTGTGGAAGAACCCGTGATCATCCGCGCGGACGTCGACACCTTCTTCAAGGTGGTCACGGACATCGAGGCCTACCCGGAGTTTCTCACCAGCATTCGCTCCGTGGACCTGCTCCGGAAGAATTCCCGTGAGATCTGGGGCGGCGTCGATTCGCATCTGGTCCTGGACTGGCACTACCTGCAGGTGCTGAGGCCCGAGTACCCCCAAAGGATCGCCTGGGAAATGGTCGAAGGCCCGTTTCGCGAGGCCGGGGGGGAATGGCTGGTCGAGAAGGTCCACGCGGACCATATTGAAACGCTCTACGTCGCGACCATCGAGTTCGGGCGCTTGATCCCGCGAAAGCTCCTCGAAATGGGGATGCGCGTGGCGCTTCCTGAGTTGCTTCGCCAGTACGCCGCGCGCATGGAGGCCCACGCGCTGCAACCCGCCTGAAAGGAGGAGACCCCATGGCCCTCGCGCGAAACGGCTGGCTCCTCTGGAGCTTCATGACCGAGGTCGTGGCCCAGGAAATCTACACGCAGCTGCAAGGCTTCGTGAGCGATCCCGAGCTTCGCGCGGAGATCGACCGCTTCTATCAGGAAGAAAAAGCCCATGCCGACACGCTCCGCGAGGATCTTGCCTGGCTGCGCGGCCCCGTGGAGTTCGGTGTCGAAAGTGTCGGTCGCGTCCTGGGCGCCCTTTGGGGCTTCGGCAACGCCCTGACGGGGTCGCGCCAAGCCACGACCCATATCTTGAACCTGGAGCAATCGGGAATCGACTACTACACGCAGCTCGCCCGGACCTACCCCGAACGCGATCCCCGACGGCACGTCTACGAGGGGCTGCGCGTCGAGGAAGAAGAACACGAGGACTGGTTCACCTCCAAGTCCGAGCGCCTTTGGCGGGACGAACCCGGTCCTGAAGGAGAGGTGATCGAAGTTTCGACCGTCATCCCGGCCTCCGTGGAGGAAGCCTTCGCCTTCTTCACGGACACGCGCTCGCTCGGCGTGATCATGCCTCCCTTGCTCCCGGCCATGCCCCTCGACCCGGTCTCGCGCTACGGGCTCGGCTCGCGCTTCCGGCTGAGCGTGGGCGTCGGCCCCTTCCGGCAGGTCCTCGACACCGAGATCCCGGAATTCGATCCTCCCTATCATTACCTCGACAAGAAGCGGCACTGGGCCCTGGACACCTACGAGGACCATCATCACTTCGAGCCGCTAAGCCACGATCTCTGCCGGCTCACCGAGCGCTTCACGCTAAAGCTCAAGGGGATCGATTGGCCGTCGAACCTGCCTCCGAGCCCCATCAAGCTTTCGGCGCTGATGCTGCTGCTTTACCGGCACATGGCGACGTATCGTTACTTCAGCCTCCAGGCCACCTCTCGGCCTGCCGGCAAGCTCTGGGTCAGCTGGGCCACCTCGGAGGCGGCGGCCGTCAGCCATGATCGGCCGCGGCGCATGGCCGATCGTTATGGCGCGCGACACGACGACGGGGATCAGTAACCCGGGAGCTTGAGCCAGACGAACATCAAGAGGTCGTAGACCAGGTGGCAGACGATGGCCGTCCAGGAGTTGCGGGTCCAGAGGGCGATCGCCCCCCAGATGAAGCCGAAGCCCAAGGCCGCCAGCGCCAGCCAGGGACTTCCCGTCAAGAGGTGCACGGCCCCATAAAGCAAGGTCGACGCGGCGAGCGCCTTCCACCATGAGCGAAGGCCCCAGTGGTAAAGGCGATCCAGCAATAGCCGCCGCCAGAAGAGCTCCTCGCCCGGCGCGATCAGGGCGATCGCCCCCACCTGCAGCCAAACCGGGTACGCCCCTGCCCATTGCAAGACCACGGCCAAGCCCGACGTGAGCGCCGGAAAGAAGCTGCCCACGGTCGCATTCGCGAGCCATGCCCCCCCGTAGAGGGCCACGCCCAGGAGCGCGCCCAGGAGGCTGTCGCGCCCCGTCACCCGCAGGCCCGGGTGATGATGCCCCCGGCCCGCCACCCAGGACCACGCCCCCAGCACGGCCATGAGCAAGGCCATCCCCGGCCAGAACCACTCGCCGTGGCGCATGATCACGCCGTAGGCGAGCCCGATGAGCACGCCCGCAGGCCCCCAGACCCAGGCTTCTCGAATTGGGCCGACGCGAAACGGCATGGCTCCTCCTCGCCCCAGCCTAGGCCAGGTTCCAGGGGTCGAAATCGTCTGCGAAGGCGAATCCCTTGAAACCTTTTTGCGGTCGAGCGCGTATCATGGGCAGATGGTCAGCCTGCGCCCGCGGCGCCTTTTGAAGAGGTACTCACGTGAAACGACGTCGGATTGCGGTTTTTCTGGGTCTCGCCCTCGCCCTCGGTGGCGGCTCGGCGGCTTGGCTCGTCGTCAAAAAAGATCCCGCCCCCACCTACCGGACCGTGACCCCTGACCGCGGAACCATCGCCGCCAAGGTGACCGCCACCGGCACCCTCTCCGCCCTCGTCACCGTCCAGGTCGGCAGCCAGGTCTCCGGACGCGTCCAGGAGATCTTCGTCGACTTCAACTCCCCCGTCAAAAAGGGCCAGGTCCTCGCCAAAATCGACCCGCAGCTGACCGAAGCCGCCGTCAACCAGGCGCGCGCCAACTTCCTCGAAGCCAAGAGCAACTTCCAGCGCGTCAAAGTCCAGGCGGAACTCGCCAAGAAACAGTTCCAGCGCACCAAGCAGCTCGCCGAGCAGCGCCTGATCGCAACTGCCGACCTCGACGCGGCCGAGGCCAACCTCGAGGCCACTCAGGCTCAGGTCGCCGGCGCTCAGGCCAGCATGCAGCGCGCCGAAGCCTCCCTCAAGCAAGCCGAGGTCAATCTCGCCTACACCACCATCGTCTCGCCCATCGACGGCGTGGTCATCTCCCGCGACGTGGACACCGGCCAGACCGTGGCCGCCTCGCTTCAGGCCCCCACCCTCTTCGTGATCGCCCAAGACCTGCGTCAGATCCAGGTGGACGCCTCCATCGCCGAAGCCGACATGGGCAAGATGCGCCCCGGCATGAAGGCGGAATTCACGGTCGACGCCTACCCCGATGAGACCTTCGTAGGCACCGTCCGACAGATCCGCAACTCGGCCGTGACGGTCCAGAACGTCGTCACCTACAACGCCATCATCGACGTCGAGAACCCCGAGCTCAAGCTCAAGCCCGGCATGACCGCCAACGTCTCGCTGATCCACGACGAGCGGCAGGACGCCCTGCGGATTCCCAACTCGGTGCTGCGCTTCCGCCCCGCGCCCGGCACGTTCGAGCGGCCCGAGCGCCGCGCCGGCGACGGCCAACAGGCCGCCGCCAGGTCGGAGAGCGCCTCGGCCGGCGCAGCCGCCTCGTCCGCCGATGCTCCCCGGGGCGGTCGCGCGCGCGGCCAAGGCCGCCCCGACGGCGCGGAAGCCGGCGCCGCCGATCGCCGCACCGTCTGGATCCTGCTGGACGGCAAGCCCAAGCCCGTCCGGATCAAGACCGGGCTCTCGGACGGCAACCTGACCGAGGTGGTTTCCGGCGACCTCACCGAGACATCGGCGCTGATCGTGGACGCCTCGACCGGCGCCACCGCGGCCAATTCCGGATCCGCACGCAACGCGCGCCCGGGCCAGACCCGCGCGCCTCGGATGTTCTAAGGGGGACGCCGTGAATCCCATCATTCGCCTCGAAGGCATCACCAAGGTCTACGGAGAAGGGGAAACAACCGTCCACGCCCTGCGCGGAGCCACCCTGAGCACCCACGAAGGCGAGTTCGTCGCGGTCATGGGCCCCTCGGGCTCCGGGAAGTCCACCCTCATGAACGTGATCGGCTGCCTCGACCAACCCTCGGGCGGCAAATACGTCCTGGGTGGCAAGGACGTCTCCACCCTCGACGCCGAAGCCCTCGCCGAAATTCGCAACCAGCTCCTGGGCTTCGTCTTCCAGAGCTTCAACCTCTTGCCGCGGACCTCGGCCGTCGAAAACGTCGAACTGCCGATGGTCTACGCCGGAGTCCCGGCGCGCGAGCGCCGCGAGCGCGCCATCGAAGCCCTCGGACGCGTCGGGCTGGGCAACCGCCTCGATCACCGCCCCAACCAGCTCTCGGGAGGTCAGCAGCAGCGCGTGGCGATCGCCCGCGCCATCGTCAACCGCCCCCACGTCATCGTCGCCGACGAACCCACCGGCGCCCTCGACTCGCGGACCAGCCTCGAGATCATGGCGCTCTTCCAAGAGCTCGTCGCCGCCGGCATGACCGTGGTCCTGGTCACCCACGAGCCGGATATCGCCGCCTACGCCGGCCGCCTCCTCTTGGTCCGCGACGGCGAGATCGTCTCGGATGAGAAACAAACGCCTGTCGCTGCCGCGGCCCAGGTCGAGGTGCTGCGCTCATGACGATGTTCCAGACCTTCCGAACGGCCCTCAAGGCCCTCATGATCAACAAGCTGCGCTCGATCCTGACCGCCCTGGGCGTGGTCATCGGCGTGGCGGCTGTCGTCGCCATGATGGCCATCGGCGAGGGCGCCAAGGCACAAATCCAGGCCACCTTCGACGCGATGGGCACCAACATGCTCACCATCTCGCCGGGATCCAGCAATACCGGGGGAACCCGGGGCGGCGCGGGCTCGCGCTACACCTTGACCTGGAACGACCTGACCGCGATCCGCACCACCATTCCCACCGTCGCTCACGCGGCCGCTCAGCTGCGCTCCAACTCCCAGGTCATGAGCGCCTACGAGAACTGGCAGACGAGCATCATCGGCACCTCCCCGGATTACTTCGCCATCCGCAACTGGGATGCCGCCTCCGGCGGGCTCTTCACCGAGCAGGACGTCTCCAGTGGCAACAAGGTTGCCGTCCTCGGAGCCTCCGTGGCCGAGATGCTCTTCGGCATGGACGCCGACCCCGTCGGCCAGACCATCCGCATCCGCAACGTGCCCTTCCAGGTCGTCGGAGTCCTGGCCCCCAAGGGCCAGACCGGCATGGGCAACGACAATGACGACGTTGTGATCGTCCCCGAGAGCGCCTACCGCACCAAGATCCAGGGTGGCCTCAACCAGTACATCCAGGGCTCCTTGATGGTCACGGCCGTCGACGCCAACGCGCTGTCGCGGGCCCAGGCCCAGATCACCGAGCTGCTGCGCGAGCGGCACAAGCTGGCTCCGGACGCCGAGGACGACTTCCGGATCCGGAACATGGCCGAGATCGCCGACGCGCGTCAGGCCGGCACCCAGACGCTCACCATCCTCTTGGCGAGCATCGCGGCCGTCTCGCTTCTGGTCGGAGGCATCGGCGTCATGAACATCATGCTGGTCTCGGTCACCGAACGGACCCGCGAGATCGGCCTGCGCATGGCGGTCGGCGCCAAGCCCCATCACATCCTGTCCCAGTTCCTGGTGGAAGCCGTCACCCTCTCGATGATCGGAGGCTTTCTGGGCATCGCCATCGGCGTGGTCGCGGCGTATGCGGTCGCGGGACAGCTCGGCTGGCCGATACTCTTCCATCCCGGTGTCGCGATCCTCGCGGTCGTCTTCTCTGTCCTCGTCGGGGTCGGCTTCGGCCTCTACCCCGCCCAGAAGGCCTCGCGCCTTCACCCGATCGATGCATTGAGGTTCGAATGAAATGGCCTAATCTCGTCCTGGCGGTCATGGTGGCGGCAACCGCACCTGCGGTTCTGGCAGCTCCTGCCGCTCTGGCAGCCCCTTCCGTCCTGACCCTGGATCAAGCCCTCTCGAACGCCCGGCAGAACCAGCCGCAGCTACGGCAGGCGCAAGCCACGGTGCAGGCCGCTCAAGCCCGCACCCGGAACTCCCGCGCCTCCCTCTTGCCTCAGATCAACCTGGGCGCCGGCTACAACACGGGCTCGGGTCGGCAAAACCTCGGCGTGATCGGAGACAGCAACCTCAGCCTCCGAGCGAGCCAGCTCATCTACGACTTCGGGCAGCGCGGGAACCGTTTCGAGGCCTCGAACGCCCAGCTCGCCGCCCAGCAGCACTCGGAGCGCGAGACCCAGCAGCAGGTGATGCTCAACGTCCGCACGGCCTTCTTCGCGGCGCAGGCCTCGAAGGTCCTCTTGGAAGTCAACCGCGAAGCGCTCGCCAACCAGCAGCGTCACCTCCAGCAGGCGACCCAGTTCGTCAACGCCGGGACGCGGCCTCCCATCGACGTGGTCCAGGAGCGTGCCAACGTGGCCAACGCCCAGCGGCAATTGATCAACGCCGAGAACGACTACACGACGAGCAAGGCACGACTCAACCAGGCCATGGGACTTGAAACCGGCCTCGATTTCGAGGTGGCGACCGGCTGGATGACCGAGGTCACGGGCGAAGGGCTGTCCCTGGAACACCTCTTGCAGGAAGCCGAGCAGAACCGCCCGGAGATCGCCCGGATGAACGAACAGGTTCGCGCCCAGGAACTCTCGTTGGCGGCGCAGCGCAGCGCGGGCTCTCCGACCCTCACGGGCTCGGCGGGCGTCGGCGACTCCGGCCTCTTGCTCGGTCAACCCGGCACGTCCTGGCAGGCGAACGTCTCGATGTCCTGGCCCCTGTTCGCGGGAGGCTCTATCCGCGCGGGCATCGACGAGGCCGAGGCGAACCTGGCCGGCGTGAAGGCGCAGGTCGCCACCTTGCGCCAGCAGGTCCGGCTGGAATTGACCGAGGCCAAGCTGTCGATCACGTCGCAGAAGGCGGCCATCCGGGCGGCCCAGGAATCGGTCCGCAATGCGGCCGAACGCCTGAAGCTGGCCGAGGGGCGCTACGCGGCGGGCGTCGGCAACATCATCGAGCTGGCCGACGCGCAGCTGGCCCTAACCACGGCCCGCTCCCAGGTGGTCCAGGAGGAGTACCGGCTCGCGGTAGGACGCGCCCAGCTCCTAAAGGCCCTGGGTCGGGAGTGATCTTCCCTTAGTTGTCCCCCCTCGACGGGGGGACCGGCGAAGCCGAGGGGGGTGTCACTGCTCCCAGGTTCCTTAAAAAAGAGGAATGCCATGGCTTCGCCGGCAAACACCCCCCTTGTATCTTGGTAGGCAACCAAGGAAACTTGGTTTTGTAATACCCAGGGACGCTTGGGTAGAGGGGAAAGAGAATCCGTCACCCCCCTGAGGCCTTCGAGCCTGTGCGACAGATAGGATCCTTTCCCTTCGCTTGTTCACCGAAGACTGGACGGTATCTTAGGCCTTCCTTACCCGGAAAGAGCCTGCATTCACAAGATTAGTCGGAACAAGCATCATTCGTCCCGTTTCCTGCAAGGGAGGGAAGATTGAGTCTACCAACTCTCGGCATCGACATCGCCAAGCGTAAGTTCCAGGTGGCCTTGCTCGTGAACGGCAAGGTGAAGCAGAAGAGCTGTTCGAATACCCCGGAAGGCTTCGAAGAGCTCAAGAGCTGGCTTTCGCGGCAAAAGGTAGAGCGGGTTCACGCGTGTCTCGAGGCAACTGGAAACTACGGGGAAGCCTTGGCGACGGCCTTGGCGGATGCCGGCCACGTCGTGAGCATCGTCAACCCCGTGCGCATCCAGGGCTTCGCCAAGAGCGAGCTCATTCGCACCAAGACCGACGCCGTGGATGCCGCCCTAATCGCCCGTTTCTGCGAGGCTTTGAAGCCTGATGCTTGGGTGCCGCCCGCCCCCGAGGTTCGCGAACTGAGGGCTCTGATACGTCGCTTAAGCGACTTGCAAGAGATGTACCAGATGGAGGAGAACCGTCTGGAGGTGGGTCATCCCTCCAAGGCCGTGCGTGACTCGATTAGCGCCTTGCTGGAACATCTCCAAGAAGAGATCGACAAGACCAAGGCTCTGATCCGGAAACACATCGACCGGCATCCCGGCCTCAAGGCGCAGCGAGACCTGTTGACGTCCATTCCCGGCATCGCCGACCAGACCGCCGCAACCCTGTTGGCGGAACTCGGTGATTTGAGCCAGTTTACGAACGCCAAACAGGTTGCGGCTTACGCAGGCCTGTTCCCGAAGGAGCGCAGTTCAGGAACCTCGGTTTGGGGAAAGCCTCGCCTATCCAAGGTTGGGAATCATCGCCTTCGTAAAGCCCTTTACATGCCGGCGATCGTCGCCATGCGCGCCAATCCGCTAATCAAAGCCCACTGCGCTCGCATGCTCGACAAGGGTAAAGCTAAAATGGCTGCGGTCGGCGCCGCCATGCGGAAGCTTCTGCACTTGGCCTACGGGGTCTTGAAGTCAGGGATACCTTTTGATTCCGCTTACAGCCCTGCAATGGCTTGAGCATGACTAGCAGGATGCCAGTTACAATAGAGCTTGCAGGGGGCAGGGAGTGGATGAGCGTTCGATTTCGGGGCGGCGCGGAAGCGCCAGGGGCCCCGAAATCGCCAGCGAAGGAACCCCTGCCCCCGAAGAGCTCTTCCACTAGACCCCAGCCTCAGCGAGAGCTTGACAGTTAAGACGGTATCTGTGGACCCCCCGTCGAGGGGGGACAAAATAGGGCAAAGGCCGGAACCCCGAGGGGTTCCGGCCTTTGCGGTTTCGAAGCGTGCTTCGGGTTAGGGGTAGAGGCCCCGGACCTTGAGCGCCTCGGCGATGCGGCCGACGCCCATCGAGTACGCGCCCATGCGGAAGGTGAGGTCCTTCGTGGTCACGAGGTTCGAGACCTGGCTGAAGGCGCGGGTCATGATCCGGCGCATGCGGTCGTTGACCTCTTCCTCGCTCCAGAAGAGCTGGCTCATGCCCTGGACCCACTCGAAGTAGCTGACGACAACGCCGCCCGCGTTCGCGAGGATATCGGGGACGACCGTGACGCCCTTCTTCTCGAGGATGGCGTCGGCGGCCGGGGTGATGGGGCCGTTGGCGCCTTCGACGATGAACTCGGCCTTGACCTTGTCCGCGTTCGACTCGGTGATGACGTCGCCGAGGGCGGCGGGGATCAGGAGGTCGACGGGCAGGAAGAGCAGGTCCTCGTTGGAGATGGGCTCCGCCTCGGGGAAGCCGGTCAGCGAGCCGTTGGCCTTGGAGTACTGCATGGCCGCGGGGATGTCGATGCCGTTGGGGTTGTAGATGCCACCGAAGACGTCCGAGATCGCCACGACCTTGGCGCCCATCTGGTGCGCGAGGAAGGCGGCGATGGAGCCGACGTTACCGAAGCCCTGGACGGCGACGGAGGTTCCGGCCATCTGACGGCCCTTGAAGCGGAGCAGCTCGTCGGCGATCGTGATGACGCCGCGGCCGGTCGCCTCGAAGCGACCCAGCGACCCACCGATCGAGATCGGCTTACCGGTGACGACGCCAGGGGCGGCGTAGCCCTTGTTCACGCTCCAGGTGTCCATGATCCAGGCCATCTCGCGCGGCGAGGTGTTGACGTCCGGCGCGGGGATGTCCTTCTGGGGGTCGAAGACCAAGATCATGTCCGCGGTGAAGCGGCGGGTCAGGCGCTCGATCTCGCCGATCGAAAGCTGACGGGGGTCGACCGTGATGCCGCCCTTGGCGCCGCCGTAGGGAAGACCCACGAGCGAGCACTTCCAGCTCATGAGCATGGCGAGCGCGGTCACTTCGTCGATGTCGACCGAGGGGTGGAAGCGCAGACCGCCCTTGTAGGGCCCGAGCGCATTGTTGTGCTGGACGCGGTAGCCCGAGAACATCTTGGTCGAGCCGTCATCCATGCGGATCGGGCTGTTGACCTGGACCACGCGGTCGGGATAAGAGAGGCGCTCATGGACGCCGGGGTCGATCCCCAGAATGTCGATGCACTTCGCCAGCTGCTGGCGAGCCGAGGCCAACGGCGACGTGTGGACGGGTTCGGTGGTAATCATCGTATGCACATCCTTACCTATGGCTTGCCTAACCGGTAAAGCCGCAGGCGCTAAAGCGGAAAGGGGTCAGACGGAGTGGGGGGCAAGGCTTAACCTCGCTTTGGCGTTGCGCCGTCGTGCGTTCAATCGACCTCCTCGTCGAGAAGCTGGAGTGACCCCAGTGTCACCCTCTTGGTTGCCCTCATTCTAAGCAATGGCAACTTGGCTGTCAATTCAGACTACGCCTTGTTGCCAGCCCCGTAAAGCGGCTCAGAAGAAACGAATCGCCCCGCTCTCACGTCCTCGCCGTAGCGCTCAAGCGCGGACACGATGGTCCCGTGCAAATCGGCGTAGACGCGCGCATGCTTGGGGCGGTGATCGACGTGCATGCCCAGGAGATCATGGAAAACCTGAATCTGTCCGTCGCAGCCCTCGCCCGCCCCGATCCCGATGGTCGGAATCGTCAGTTCCGCGGTGATCCGCTGCGCGACGACATCCGGCACCAGCTCGAGGACCAGCGCGCAGGCTCCCGCGGCTTCGAGTTCCTTGGCTTGCCTGAGGATCTCCGTGGCGGCCTCGTCGGTCTTGCCCTGGATGCGGAAGCCGCCAAGCTGGTGGAGGTGCTGAGGCGTGAAGCCTAGATGCGCCACGACCGGGATACCGTGCTGAACCAAGGCGCGAACCGCCGCAATCTGTGGCGGATGCCCGCCCTCCAGTTTGACGGCCGAAGCGCCGGCTTCCTTGAGGAAGCGCCCGCCGTTTCGCACCGCGTCGTCGACGGAAACGTCCGCCATGAAGGGCATGTCGGCGACCACGAAGGCTCGCTTCGCCCCGCGCGAAACCGCCTTGGCATGGTGGATCATCTCGTCCATGGTCACGGGAAGGGTGTTCTCATATCCGAGAACCACCGGCGCCAGGGAATCCCCGACGAGGATCAGCTCCACGCCAGCCTGATCGACCGCCACGGCGGACGGATAGTCATAGGCGGTCAAGGCCACGATCCGCTTCCGGTCGACCTTCATCTGAAGCAAGGTATGCGTGGTGATGCGCTTGGTCACGTCAAAGCTCCTCTCGATCTGGACCCTTCCATGGTACCACCTGGGGTCCAAATACGAGGGGGCAGTCGAGACGAAGGCTCACCTTGAAGCGATCGCCCAGAGCCCGCCATCGAACGACGGAAAGACGCAACGGTCCATGCCCACGGCCGGAGTGGTCATGATCGGGCCCGAGGTCGTGACGACGTCCAGGAATCGGCCCGTGGCCTTGTCCAGCAGGTAGAGGCGGCCGTCGAGGCTTCCGACGGCGAGGCGATCGCCCCAGTCCGCCACCCCGCCCGCGATCGCGCCCCCCAGGGTGGCCATCCAGCGCACCTGCCCCGTCGCGCGATCCATGGCCAGAACGCGCGAGGACGAGCCCCCCACGATGACCATGTCGTCCACGACCAGCGGCTTCACCTGCAGCCGATGGCCCAGGCGCCGCTTCCAGAGCAAGTCCCCAGACGTCGCGTCGAGCGCGTAAAGAAACCCATCGAACGATCCCACGAAGCACCGCCCCTGGGCATCCCCAACCGGATCCCCCTTCACCTCGCCTCCGGTCACGAAGGTCCAGCGCAACGTCCCGTCATCGAGATCCGCCGCGTAAACCGCGAAGTCGTTGGAGCCCACGATCGCGAGCCGCCGCTCGGCATCGACCCAGGGCGACGAATGAATGTAATGCCGCGCCTTCAGCTCCCAAGCCTGAGTCCCGGTCTTGGCATCGAGCGCGATCAAGCTTCCGCCCGCTTCCCCGTATTCCACCCCGATGAGGATCCGGTCGCGCTCGCGATCGAGCGCCGGCGAAGAGCCGACCCATTGGCCCGGCCGCTTCTCCCAGAGGACGCGGCCGCTATCGGCATCCACCGCATAGACGAAGCCGTCGTAAGCCCCGAAGTAAACCCGTCCGTCATGGTAGAGCGGGGTCGAATGCACGCCGCGCTCGCGATCCCGCACCACGACCCGCCAGCGCTCTTGCCCGTCGTGCGTGAGCGCCGCGAGAAAGCCCGCGTCACTTCCCACGAAGATCCCATGCTCCGTGAGGATGGGGCTCGACTTGGGAGCGTTGTAGCGCCCGTGATTGAGCGGCCCCCATTTCCAGAGCACGCCATGCGACTCTGGCCGCGCGGGCTCGTCCAGGCTCACGCCCAGCTCGCGCAAGGTAAAGACGCTTTCGAGGGGAAGCTTCATGGCCGATAGCCAGTTGGAGCCCGAGCGCTCGCAGTCGATCAGCGCGCCTACCGCGACCACGTCGAGGCGCAAAGGCTCCAGGATCGACAGGGCGTGCCGCTGGGTCTCGCCCGAGTTCACGAGGTCGTCGAGCAGGACGACGCGAGTGCCCGGCTCCAAGGGAGGACCTTCGACCCATTTCTGAAGGCCGTTGGCCTTGGGTTCCTTGCGGATGAGGAAGCCTTCGAGCGGATAGCCGTCCGCCCTGCTCTCGTAGAGCAGGGCAATGGTCAAGGGATTCGCCGCGAGGGTCATGCCGCCCACGGCCTGCGGGCGATAGGGTTTGAGGCGCTCCCACAAGAGCCGCGCGGCATGATGCAAGGAGGTCGGATTGAGGAGAATTTCCCGGCAATCGACCATCCAGTGATAGGGCCGTCCCGACTCGTCCACGCCCAGGCCAAGCTTGACTCCGTCATCGAGGAGGGCCTGGCGCAGGGCGCGACGATAGGTCTCGAGCTGTGGATCCGTGCCGATCACTCGCCCCATTCCTTGACGCCGAACCAGACGTCCTCGGTCATGTGGGTCTGGCCGTCCTGGACGAAGGACGAGCGCTCGAGGGTCTCACCCTTGTCGTTCTTCTCGTGGTGCATCGTCACCGAGATCTCGGTGATGCCCAGTTCGCGAAGGCTCTTGAGCTCTCCGTTCTCGAGCTTGGCGTCCCCGTCGTCGATCCAGACCTTGAGGCCGTCCAGTTCGTCGCCCGTGAGCTTGCCGTCGCCATCCTTGTCGAAGGACTTGAGCTTCTCGTAGCCGTTATAGTATTTGCCGCGCTCGTCGCCGAAGAGGCGCTTGCCGTCGATCTCGCCGTCGGTGAGCATGGCGCCCGTGGCGCCTCCGTCCCGGTCGTCTACCAGCAGGCCGTCGCCGTCACCGGCCATCCACTCGATCTCGTCCTTGACGCCGTCACCGTCGAGGTCGAAGGAGACCGTGCGACCCAGCGTTCCGCGATCGCCGTCCCGGGCGGTGGTCTGTCCCGTGACGCCGATCTTGCCGTCATGGTTGAGATCCAATGCCAGCGGATCGCCGCCGCCGCCATCCCCGCCGTCGCCCCCGCCACCGCCCGACGAGACGATGTCGTTGTTGGGACGCCTGACCGGGAAGAGCTCGCCCATCTCCTCCCAGGGAATGCCCTGGCGAGGCCGATCCTTCCAGGGATCGGGCATGACGACCTCATAGTTGTCCGACCAGCTGCTCACGGCCGGCTTCGGGGCCTCGCCGCTGGGCAACTTCACCTCGTCCGACCAGCTGGTCTTGGCGGGAAGCTCGGGAGCCGGCGATGCCGGAATCGTGAGCGCTTCCGCCCAGTTGCTGGTGAGCGGCACATCATCGGGAAGCGTGATCGCGTCGGTCCGAGGGGTATAGACCACTTCGGCCCACTGGTTGATGTAGTTGTTGCCGGAACCGTTGACGGGACTGCTCATGTGGGCCTCCTACTTGGATGCGAACCAGACGTCTTCGGTGATCTTGGTCTCCCCGTTCTGCACGTAGCTCGAGCGCATCAGATCCTCGCCCCGGGCGTTCGCCTCGAGCTTCATGACGACCGAGATCTCGGTGATACCGAGCTCGCGAAGGGTCTTGAGCTCGCCACCTTCCAGCTTGGCGTCCCCGTCGTCGATCCAGACCTTGAGCCCGTCCAGTTCGTCGCCCGCGATCTTGCCGTCGCCGTCCTTGTCGAGGGCCTTGAGCTTTTCGTAACCGTTGGCATACTTGCCGCCTTGATCACCGAAGAGGCGCTTACCGTCGATTTCACCATCGGTGAGCATGGCGCCCGTGGCGCCTCCGTCCCGGTCGTCTACCAGCATGCCGTCGCCGTCGCCGCTCATCCACTCGATCTCGTCTTTGACGCCGTCTCCGTCGATGTCGAACATGACCGTGCGGCCGACCTGATCGTCGATGCGCTCCTTGGCCGTGGAGACGCCGGTGGTCCCGAGCTTTCCGTCGCCGTTGAGGTCGAGCATGATGGGGCTGACCGCCGAACGGCCCTGCTCGTAGCACTTGCGGGCCGTTTCGAGGTCCCCGCGCTGCAGCGCCTCGTAGGCCTGACGCATGAACTTGGTGGTCTGCGGCCCCCAGGCCTGGGTATCGAAGGCGGAGCGGTTATCGTTGAGCAGGACGTCACGCTTGTGTCCCCGATGGTCGGTCCGGTACTTGCCGAGCCCCAGGGCATCTTCTAGGGCCAAGGTCAGCTCGCTCCAGGTCGGCCGATCCGGAAGCGAACGGCTGACTCCGCCAATCGTGACCTCACCGATCGTGGGCTTGTACTCTTGCTTGGCGATCTCGATGGCATCCGACCAGACTCCGGTCGTCGGCACGTCGGCAGGCAGGCCGAGGTGATCGAACTTCTGGGTGAGGACGGCATCGGCCCAGAGCTCCGTGGATCCGGCGAGCTGGGACGCGGCGCCGTTGCCCGCGGCCATGGTCGTGCTATCCGAGGCCATGGCTGCCGCCGGCTGACCGCCGGTCGCCGGCGCGGACGCCGGAGCCGAGGCACTCTGGGGAGCCGCCGGCATCGCCGGCGCCTGAGGCGGGACGATCGAGGGGCCGCCGTTCAGGGGCGAAGTCATGGGCATCCTCCTTGTGACAATCTTCTTACCTAGTTAGTTATGCCGCAAAATCCGTGACTGCTTCGCAACTTTACGGAGACTTGTCTCAACTAATCAGAGATTTAACAAAGGGCTCCCCACATGGGGAGCCCGACGCGAGCGCTGAGGCCGAAGACGCTCACCAGAGCCGGAAGCTGGTGATGGCCTTCCAGGCATCCGCCGCCACGTTGCCGACGGCGCCGACGAGTGACTTCGCTCCTTCGCCGACGGTGCGACCCACGTTCTGCCATGTATCGACGACGGCATTGACCCCGCTGACCACGCCTCCGGTGATCGTGCGGATCGGCCAGGTGATCAGATCAAAGAAGTTCATCTCCTCCTCGGGCTCCGCGTCGTCGTCCATGGCTGGCGCTCCGCCGGCATCCCAGCTCGCGCTCGAGCGCGGGAGACTCGGTGCACCGCCAGCGTAGTTCACGGTGATATCCGGCGTGGACTCCCAGTCCCAGGGCTTCTTGGTGGAGACCGGCAACTCGGGCTGTTTCGGCAGCTCGAAGGCCGCGGACCAAACCGGAGTCGTGGCCACGCGGGTCAGGGCGGCATGACCCGAGAGGCCCTCGGTGGCATCGGGACTGAGGACCATCGAGGCATCCGAACCTGCCGCGTTCTGCGAAACGGGCTGCCCTGACTGGGCGCGCGTCGCATTCGGAGCGGGCTTCGAGAGCGGGGCGGTCGACGTGAGCGAGGCTATCGACGACATGCGAACCTCCTTTGACTTACTACCGACGAATCATTCCAATCGCATGATCGTTATTCCGCGAATCGGGAGAATGGCACGCCCTTTAACGGAGATTTATTGAACGCCAGAAAAAAACGTCCGGGCGCTTGGCCCGGACGCGATGAAATGGGGAACGAGAGGCTAGGCCCGTTCGATGGTGAAAATCTGGACGCGGCCGTTGCCGCGATCCGTGACGTAGAGGCGATCGTCGGGGCCCATCACGAGGCCTTCCGGCCCGCTGAACTCACCGGGCCCCACCCCCTTCTTGCCGAAGGTCACCAGGAACTTGCCGTCCGGGTCGAAGACCTGGATACGGTGGTTGAGGGTATCGGCGATGAAGAAGTAGCCGAAGCGGTCGACGTCCATCTCGCGGGGCACCGAGAACTCTCCGGGGCCGTTGCCGCGCTTGCCGAAGGTCATGACGGGCTGAAGCTTCTTGTCGAAGACATGCACCATCATGGTCCCGAAGTCGAGCACGCAAACTTGCCCCTTGCTGTCGATGACCATGCCGCCCGGCGATTGCAGGCCGTGCTCGCGTCCCAGCGACCCGAGGAGCTTCTCGTTGGCGTCATAGACCAGCACGCGGTGGTTATTGGGCTCCGAGAGGAACATCGTCCCGTTCTCGCTGATCATCAGGCGACCGGGGATCGAGGGGTTTTCCTCCTGGATGCGGGGACGCTTCCAGATGCCGAGCTGGCGGCCGGACGAGTCGTACTTGTAGATCCGGAAGTCCAGATCGTCGGTCACGTAGACGATGCCCAAGGAGTTCACGGCCAAGGCGCGGGGGAAGCGGAAGGATTCGTTGGCCCCCGTCGGCTTGATCTGACGCATGAACTTGCCGTCGAGGTCGAAGACCTGGACGCGGCCGTTCTCGGTATCGGCTACCAGGACGTTTCGGTTGGAGTCGATGGCGATGCCGCGAGGTTGCTGGAACTCGCCCTGGCCGAAGCCCTGCTTGCCGAACTCCTTGAGCAGCTGAAGGCCAACGACCCTGCGCGGGATCGACTTGGCACCCTTGGCCTCCGGCGGCTGGAGTGACGCGCCCATGGAGCGGGTCATCGGGGAAGCCGGCGCGGCAGGGTGAAGCGAGCCCGTGGGCATGGTCGGAGGCATCGACGGCACGGCCGTGGGCTGGCCCGCGGACTGAGTCAACGGCTGAGTCCCAGGCTGGCCCGCGGGCGCCACGGGGACCCGAGGCTGGACGGTCGGCATCTGCGGGACGCGCGACGACGGCATGGGCGGCGGCGCGAGCCCCGGCCGGGCCGGAGCCTGAGGCATCGGGATCGACAGCGGGGCCGTCTCGGAGCGTCCGCAGCTCGGGCAGACCCGGCTTCCCGGCGGCATGGGCTTGGCGCAGTGGCGGCAGGGCTGCGACTGCGGGGCGGCGGCACCGTTGGAAGCCGGAGCGGCATTGGGAGAACCGTCGACGATCTTGGGAGCCGCGGGCCGCTCGGCGTCACGAATCGCGGCCGTCAGCGCATGGCCCATCTCGGCGGCGCGATTGAAGCGCTCGTCGGGGTTCTTCTTGAGGGCGCGCATGACCACGGCCTCGAGCTTGGGCGGGCAGTTGGGATTGAGCGCGCTGATGGGCTCGGGGGCCATGCTCATGATGTTGATGATGGTCCCACCGAGGTTCCCCGCGTCGAAGGGGGTCTTGAAGGTGAGCATCTCGTAGAGCAGGGCTCCGAGCGAGAAGAGATCCGAGCGGCCGTCGACGAGGCGCGAATCGGTGAGCTGCTCCGGCGAGATGTAGGCGATGGTGCCCAGCGTGGTGCCGGTCTGGGTCATGCTGGGTAGGTCCGACTTCACGCGGGCGACGCCGAAGTCGGTGAGCTTCACGACGCCGGTCGAGCTGAGCATGATGTTATCGGGCTTGATGTCGCGGTGGATGATGCCCGAGAGGTGGGCGTAATCGAGCGCGGAGCAGATCTGCGAGCCGATGTCGGCCACTTGCTGCATGGAGAAGGCGGTCTTCTTGTCGAGGTAGTCCCCGAGGTTCTTACCTTCGAGGAGCTCCATGACCATGTAGGGGCGATCGCCCTCCTGGCCGTAGTCGTAGACCGTGATGATGTTGGGGTGAGCGAGACGGGCCGCCGCCATCGCTTCACGGCGGAAGCGCTCGACCGTATCCTGGCGCTCGACGTCCGAGAGCTGGGTGGTGACGAGCAACTCCTTGATGGCGACCTGACGGCCCAGCTTGAGGTCGGTGGCGCGGTAGACCACGCCCATGCCTCCGCGGCCGAGCTCGTCGATGATCTCGTAGTTGCCGAGACGATCTCCCATGGGTCCGCGTTACGATTCTTTGGCGAGGAGCACGACCGTGACGTTGTCGTAGCCGCCGCGCTCGAGGGCGAGGGCGACCAGACGCTCACAGGCCTCCTGGGGTTCGGGGGACTCGGTGGCGATCGCCATCATTTCCTCGTCGGAAACCAGGCCCGAAAGCCCGTCCGAGCAGAGAAGCAGATGATCACCGGGCTTCCAGTCCACCTCGAACGTATCCGCCTCGATCTCCATCTGCATGCCGAGGCAGCGGGTGATGACGTTGCGGTAGGGATGGCGCTGGGCCTCGGCCGGGGTGATGGCGCGGGCGCGCAGCAACTGAGCGACGACCGAGTGGTCCTCGGTGATCTGGACGATCTCTCCGTCGCGCATGTGGTAGGCCCGGGAGTCACCGATATGCCCGACGTAGACCCGGTCCGAGAGAGTGACCGCGACCGTGGCCGTGGTGCCCATGCCGCGCATGGAGGAATCCTGGAGCGAGGCCTGAACGATCTCGCGGTTGGCCTCCTGGATGGCGGCCTGGATCAGGTCGACCATGGAGCCGTTGGCCGAGGCGAGGGCCTCGGGGGTCAGGGCCCGGGTGATGGCTTCGACGGCTCCCTGGGAGGCCTTTTCGCCTGCCAGGTGACCGCCCATGCCGTCGGCTACGATGAAAAGCCCGTGGGCGGGATGGCTCGCCAGAAAGTCCTGGTTGATTTCCCGCACCTTGCCCACGTCCGTCAGACTACCGACGCGTAGGCCTCCGATGGATCCTTGCAAGGGAGTTTCTCCGTCGAGGGCTTCCTTGAGAGAAGCCGATTCATGCGTATTTGCCACAGATCACCTTTAACTGCGCCTTGGCGCCGGAAAGTCCCCTTGACCCGGTCCATCGACCGAAGAGCGGACTTGTCGCCCCTTTCCCGTTCCGCGTGTCATCGCCCGTTTTGCCGTCACGCGGCGCCAGGGCTGAGTCGGGCGAGATGCTCAACCATACTGGGGACGGCTGCGCAGCGCACCCAGGACTTGGTCCTGGGTGGCCATGCCGCTCTCGAGGAGCACCTGGACCAGCGGCACTTGCTGCTCGACCTGGGTGGTCACCGCCTGGGAGAGTTGCTCCTCGGTCATGACCCCCATCTCCACGAGAATCATGCCCAGGGTCGGTCGGTTGTTAACCGCCTGCGGTTGGATCAGATCCTGAGGAACCTCGAAGCCGTACGAGGTTTGAAAGGGGTCGAAGTTGAAGTCCATCTACTCCTCCACGTCCATCGAGCCGCCGCAGTTGCCCTCCGAGTCGTCCTCGTCGGTCACCACCAGGGCGACGGCCGCCACCCGGTCGTTCTCGTCCATGCGCTGCAGGCGAACGCCCTGAGTCATCCGGCCGAGCTTGGGGATCGAGTCCACCTTCTGCCGGATCACGATGCCGTTGGTGGTCACGAGCACCACCTCGTCGGTGTCCTTGACGATCATGATGCTGGAGACCTTGCCGTTGCGGTTGGCGTTGAGCTTCATGTTGATGAGGCCCAGGCCGCCGCGGCCCTGCTGGCGGTACTCCTCGATGGCGGTCCGCTTGCCGTAGCCGTCGGTGGTCACCGAAAGCAAGGTGCCTTCCGCGTCTCCGAGGGTCATGCCGATCACCTTGTCGCCTTCGCGAAGGGTGATGGCGCGGACGCCGCGGGCCGGACGGCCCAGGGGACGCAACTCTTCCTCGGGGAAGTGAATGGCCATGCCTTCGGCAGTGGCGATGATGACCGAGCGGTTGCCGTCGGTATGGCAGACCCAGCCGAGCTCGTCTCCGTCGTCGAGGGCGATCGCGATGATGCCCGAGCGACGGATGCTGGAGAACGACGTGAGGTCGGTCTTCTTGATGGTCCCTTCATGCGTGAGCATGATCAGGTAGTCGCCTTCCTTGAACTCCGAGACCGGCAAGACGGCGGTGATCCGCTCGTCGGGCCCCAGGGGCAGGAGGTTGACGATGTTGAGGCCCTTCGCCTGGCGGCTCGCCTCGGGGATCTCGTAGACCTTGAGCGAGTACGCGATACCGCGGTTCGAGAAGAAGAGGACCTGCGAGTGGGCCGTGCCCACGAAGAAGTGACGGATGAAGTCGTCCTCGCGGGTCTGGATGCCCGCGATGCCGCGGCCGCCCCGGCGCTGCTTCTCGAAGGTGTCGACGTTGAGGCGCTTGATGTAGCCCTGGTCCGTGATGAAGATGGCCATGGGCTCGTCAGCGATCAGATCCTCCTGGCGGATCTCGCCGGGATCATGCATCAGCTTGGTCTTGCGCTCGTCGCCGTAGCGATCCTTGACCGCCAGAAGCTCGGTGCGGATGATCGCGTAGACCTTGGCCTTGTCGGCCAGGATCGCGGCGTACTCTTCGAGGCGGGCGCGAAGCTCGCGCTCTTCGTTCTCGAGCTTGCCGACTTCGAGAGCGGTCAATCGGCGGAGCTGCATCTCGAGGATGGCGTTGGCCTGGACTTCCGAGAGCGAGAACTTGGTCATCAGGCCCTGGCGCGCGGCCTCGGTGTTATCGGCTCCGCGGATCAGGTGCACCACCTCGTCGATGTTGCGCTGCGCCACGATCAAGCCCTGCACGATATGCATGCGGGCTTCGGCCTTCTTCTGCTCGTAGCGGGTCCGACGGGTCACGACCTCGAAGCGGTGGTCCAGGTAGTACTCGAGGATCTCGGAGAGCTTGAGGACCCGGGGCTGACCATCGACGAGCGCCAGGTTGATGATGCCGAAGGTGGTCTGAAGCGACGTCGCCTTGTAGAGGTGGTTGAGGACGACCTGGGGCACGGCGTCGCGCTTGAGCTCGATGACCATGCGCATGCCCTGGCGGTCGGATTCGTCGCGAAGATCCGAGATGCCTTCGATCTTCTTGTCCTTGACCAGATCGGCGATATTCTCGATGAGTCGCGCCTTGTTGACCTGGTAAGGCAGCTCGGTGACGATGATGGCGTGCTTGCCGCGGGCCATCTCCTCGATCTCGGCGACCGCGCGGATCGTGACCGACCCGCGACCCGTGGCGTAAGCCTCCTGGATGCCCTTCTCACCGAGGATCATGGCGCCCGTCGGGAAGTCGGGGCCCTTGATGTACTGCATGAGGTCGCCGGTCGAAAGGCCGGGCGAGTCGATCAGGGCCACGAGGCCGTCGATGACCTCGGAGAGGTTATGCGGAGGAATGTTGGTGGCCATGCCGACCGCGATACC
>Ga0180215_1000266_pt1 | contig 71587 bp, 69 predicted proteins | sample eDN3rd37CBELigBY_FD_128871 | JGI IMG/M metagenome (GOLD analysis project Ga0180215, IMG submission 128871) | Enriched backyard soil microbial communities from Emeryville, California, USA - eDNA 3rd pass 37_C BE-Lig BY (version 2) (version 2) | ecosystem: Environmental > Terrestrial > Soil >...
CGCCCGTCCGGCCGCGACGGCCATGGTCAGCGCGTCCTCGTCAGGGCCCTTGACCCGGCGTTTCCCACTGGTCCAGGGCGGCAGGTAGGTGCCGATCGAGACGACGTGAGTCATCGAACCTCGATTCCAGCGGTGCCCGAAGGCTCGCTGCACGTTTTCTAATAAGCTATATAGTTATAGCATTTGGCGGCAGGGGTCTGTCGAGGGTCCAATAAGGAGGCATGGTGCCAGGAGCTCTGTCCGATCGCGTCGTCATCGTCACGGGCGCGAGCCGCGGCATCGGCCGCGAAATCGCGGTGCGGGTGGCGGCCGACGGAGCGCGGGTCGGCCTGCTCGCCAGAACCGAGGCGCCGAATCCGAAACTCGCGGGCACGCTCGCCGAGACCGCCGAGGCGGTGCGGGCGGCGGGCGGGCAAGCCCACGAGGCGGTGTGCGACGTCCGCGACGCCGAATCGGTGGTCACCGCGGTGGCCGAGGTCGCCGACGCCTTCGGCGGCATCGACGTGGTGGTCAACAACGCGGGCGCACTCGACCTGCGGCCGACGTCGATGTTGCCGCCCAAGAACTTTCGGCGGCTGCTGGCGGTCAACGTCGAAGGCCCGTTCGCGGTCGTGCAGGCCGCGCTGCCGCACCTGCGCCGCTCGGAGAACGCGCACATCGTCAACATCTCCCCGCCGCTGAACCTCGAACCGGCGTGGATCGGGGCGCACACCGGTCACACCGTCGGCAAGTACGCCGAGAGCCTGCTGACCATCGGCTGGGCGGCCGAGTTCGCGTCCATCCCGATCGCGGTCAACTCCCTGTGGCCGGCAACCACCGTCGCAAGCACCGGGATGCTGGTGGCGATGGGCGAGGCCGTCAAAGAGCAGGCCCGCGATCCGCGGATCATGGCCGACGCGCTGCAGGCGCTGGTCACGCGCTCGACCGACTGCACCGGCAACTTCTTCACCGACGAGCAGGTGCTGCGTGACGAGGGCGTGACCGACCTCGCCGGATACCGGCTCGCCGCCACGGAGGATGATCTGGTCCCGAACTTCTACCTCGACTCCACCCCGCTGCCGACGATCTAGGACATTCGTGAGCCAATTCGATGCGCTGCGCGCCAACGAACCCGAACTCGCCGAGCTACGGGCGTCGGTGCGCGAATTCCTGGACAGAGACCGCGCCGAATACGGCTGGGAACCCGACGTCGACTCCTGGCTGGGCCAGTGGGACGAGGCGTTCAGCGCCCGGCTGGGCGCCGCCGGCTTCGTGGGCATGATCGTGCCCAAGGAGTACGGCGGGGCGGGGTTGACCCATCTGCACCGGTACGTGGTCACCGAGGAACTGCTGGCGCAGGGCGCCCCGGTGGCGGCGCACTGGGTGGCCGACCGTCAGGTCGTCCCGGGTCTGCTGGCGTACGGCAACGAGGAGCAACGCCGGCGGCTGCTCCCCCGCATCGCGGCGGGTGAGTTCTTCTCCTCGATCGGGATGAGCGAGCACGGCGCCGGTTCCGATTTGGCGGCCGTGCAGTCCAAGGCGGTCAAGACCGACGGCGGCTGGGTGCTCAACGGCACCAAGGTGTGGACCAGCGGCGCGCACAAGGCGCATCAGGTGGTGGTGCTGGCCCGCACCAGCCCCGCCGATCCGCAGAAGCGCCACGCCGGTTTCAGCCAGTTCCTGGTGCCGTGCGACGCCGAGGGCGTGCGGATCGAACCGATCCTGATGATGAACGGCGACCACCACTTCAACGAGGTCGCCTTCGAGGACGTGTTCATCCCGGACGACGACGTGCTCGGCGAGGTCGGTAACGGCTGGCACCAGGTGACCGCCGAACTGTCTTTCGAACGCAGCGGACCCGAGCGGATCCTGTCGACGGTGCCGCTGATCGTCGCGGCGATCCGGCTGCTGGGCAGCTGCCCCGACACCGACGAGACCACCGCCGGGATCGTCGGCGACCTTCTGGGACGGCTGATTTCGCTGCGGCAGCTGTCGGTGTGGGTGGCCCGCACACTCAGCGACAACAACGACGCGGCGAACCAGGCCGCGCTGGTGAAGGATCTGGGCACCCGGTTCGAACAGGATTCGATCGAGGTGATCGCCGACGTGCTCGACCGGGTGTCCGCCACCCCGGAGCTGGCGGCGCTGACGGCCACCGCGATCCTGCACAAACCGATCTTCACGCTGCGCGGCGGCACCAACGAGGTGCTGCGCGGCGTCGTCGCACGAGGAATGGGGCTGCGATGAGCGCACTTTCAGGCGGAGTGTTCGCCACCGACGTTGCCGACGACTACGCCGACCTGCGCCAGCTCGTCGACGACATCGGGCGCCGGTCGTTCGAGGCGCGCATAGGCGTCCGCCGGATTCCCGATCAGTTCGACGAGAAGCTGTGGGGCAACCTCTCCGACACGGGTCTCACCCAACTGAGCAACGACGCGGGACCGAACGAGCTGGCGGTGGTGCTCGCCGGCGTCGCACGGTATGCGGGCGCGGTTCCGCTCGCCGAAACCGACGCGCTGGCAAGTTGGCTCGCAGGCCAGGCGGGTGTCGAGGTGCCCGACGGCCCGTTGACGGTCGCGTTCGCCGACGACTCGGAAGCGACCGGTGTCCCGTGGACGCGGGCCAGCGCGGCGGTGCTTCTGGTGGTGCAGGCTCAGGGCGAGACGCGCGTCGGCGTCGTCGAGCCCGCGGACATCGTCGACGGTCACAATGCCGCAGGCGAACCCCGCGACCGCGTGGCCCTGGACCTCGCCTCCGCCGCGCTGACCGCCGTCGACCCGGGCGTCGTCGCCGAGCTGGTGATGCGCGGCGCGTGGTGCCGAACCGTGCAGATCGTCGGCGCACTGGACGCTGCTGCCGCGATGACGGTCAGCCACACCGCCGAGCGTGAACAGTTCGGCCGCTCGCTGAGCAAGTTCCAGGCGGTGCAGCACGCGCTGGCCGGGATGGCCGGTGAGATCGAACGTGCCCGCGCGGCCGCGTCGCTGGCGGTCGCCGCCGCGGCCGACCACGGATTCGATTCTCCGCAGACCGAATTCGCGGTCACCGCGGCCCGGGTGGCCGTGGGTCGCGCCGTCACGCCGGTGACGACGATCGCCCACCAGTTGCATGGCGCGATCGGTGTGACGGCCGAGCACCCGCTGTGGTGGGTGACGTTGCGCGCGCAAGCGTGGGCCAACGAGTTCGGGACAACGGCGGGGTACGCGCGCCGGCTGGGCCGCATGGCGTTGGATTCCGCGAATCCGTGGGACCTGGTGATCGGCAACCTGTGAACCTTCTACGCCGAGTGTGAAACTACGGCGAAAATCCGCCCAGAAATTCGCCGTGGATTCACGCTCGGCGACCTACGAAGGAGAACAAGTGACAATCGAGAAATTCAATGGCGCGTCGGCGATCGTCAGCGGCGGCGCGGGTGGACTCGGCGAGGCCACAGTGCGGCGCCTGCACGCCGAAGGTCTGGGTGTGGTGATCGCCGACCTGGCCGCCGACAAGGGCAAGGCACTCGCCGACGAACTGGGGGAGCGCGCCGTGTTCGCCAGTACCGATGTGACGAGCGAGGACTCGATCAATGCGGCGATCGAACAGGCCAATGCGATCGGACGGTTGCGGTATGCGGTCGTCGCGCACGGCGGGTTCGGCGTCGCGCAGCGCATCGTCCAGCGCGACGGCAGCCCCGCCGATTTCGCAGGTTTCACCAAAACCATCGACCTCTACCTCAACGGCACCTACAACGTGGCCCGCCTGGTCGCCGCGTCCGTCGCGGCCGCCGACCCGCATGACGATGGAGAGCGCGGGGCGCTGGTGCTGACGGCGTCGATCGCCGGATACGAGGGGCAGATCGGCCAGACCGCCTATGCCGCAGCCAAAGCCGGCGTGATCGGGCTGACCATCGCCGCGGCCCGTGATCTCAGTTCGGCCGGTATCCGGGTCAACACCATCGCGCCGGGCACGATGAAGACCCCGATCATGGAGTCGGTCGGCGAGGAGGCGATCGCCAAGTTCGCCGCGAACGTCCCGTTCCCCAAGCGCCTGGGCACCCCCGACGAGTTCGCCGATGCGGCGGTCTTCCTGCTGTCCAACGGCTACGTCAACGGCGAGGTCATGCGCTTGGACGGCGCACAACGCTTCACCCCGAAGTAACAGGCTGCCGAGTGTGAATCCGCGGCGGGAAACTGACGCTTGGAATCGGTCGTGGTTTCACACTCGGCGAGCACCGCGGGTGCTTGCCACGAGCTTCTGACCGCAGCGCGCTCCGCATCGATCGAAATTGCTAAATAGTTGTATGATTCACGTCGTTCGCGGTAGCATCCAGTGATCCACGCCACGTACTGCGGCGTGCCCGCGCAACATGTCGATGAGGAGAGTTTCCGTGGGATCACTTGACGGCCGAGTCGTTTTCATCACCGGCGCGGCGCGCGGGCAGGGTCGCTCGCATGCCGTCACCTGCGCCGAGGAAGGCGCCAACATCGTCGGCGTCGACATCTGCCACGACCTCGACATCGTGCCCTACAAGCTGGGCACGATGGACGATCTCGAGGAGACCGCGCGACTGGTCGAGAAGACCGGCCAGCAGATGCTGATCCAACAGGCCGACGTGCGCGACAAACCCGCGTTGCAGTCCGCCTTCGACGCAGGCGTCGCGGAGTTCGGCCACATCGACACCGTGATCGCCAACGCCGGTGTCGTGCTGACCAACGCCGACGAGCGTGACGCGTCCGAAGCACTGCGAGTTGGTCTGGACATCATGCAGATCGGCGTCTGGAACGCCTTCCAGATCGCGATCCCCCACCTGAAGGAACGGGGTGAGGGCGGCAACCTGGTTGCCACCAGTTCGATGGTCGCGCTCTTGGACCTGACCGACGGCCGCGGTGGCAGTGACGCCTATCTGATGGCCAAGGTCGCTGTCGTCGGTTTGGTCCGCGCATACGCGGCAATGCTGGCGGCTGACCGTATTCGTGTGAATGCGGTGGCCCCGACCAACTGCGCAACGCCGATGATCACCGACAACCCGGCCCTGTTCAAGGTGATCGAGGACAATCCGCGGATGGTCAACGCCGTGCAGACGGCGCTGCCGGATCTGCCGATGGTCGAGCCACGCGACGTCAGCAACGCGATCCTGTTCCTGATATCGGAACAAGGCCGTTCATTCACCGGCAGCCTGCTCAAGGTCGACGCCGGCATGGACGTCCGTCGGGGTTAGGCAGAGCCCAGGTGGACTACGGCATCCGGGGCAGATCGGCGCTGGTCGTCGGCGGCAGCAAGGGCATCGGGTTCGAGGTCGCCAAGATGCTCGCCGCCGAGGGTTGCCGGGTCGCGGTGATGGCGCGAACCGAAACCGACGTCGACGCTGCCGTCGAGGAGATCCGGGCGGGCGGCGGTGCGGCGGTGGGCGTATGCGCGGACGTCACCCAACAGGAGCAGGTGGACGACGCCGTTGCCCGGATACGGAACGAGCACGGCGCGCCGCTGATCGTGGTCGGGCAAGCGATCTATCAACGGCCCGGCGACTTCGCCGACATCGACGACCTCGACATCTACCGCGAATCGTTCGAGGCCTACACGATCAGCCACATCCTGCTTCTGAAAGCTGTTCTGCCGGCGATGCAGGAAGCCGGGTGGGGCAGGTTCGTGCACATCGGTTCCGCGACCGCCAAGGAACCCGCCGGATACATCCACCACGTCGTCGCCAATGCCACCCGCCCGTCCACCGTCGGCCTGCTGAAGACGGTGTCCGACGAGTACGCCCGCTACGGGATCACGGTGAACACCGTCGCTCCCGGGTGGATCGAGACCCAGAACGCCATCGCGTACATCGAGCGAAACATCGGCGTCGCCACCGAGGAACACCGGCGCAAGTTCATGTTGGGGGAAGCCCGGGTGCCTGCCGCCCGGATGGGGAAGCCGCACGAGATCGCGTCGTTGATCACGTATCTGTGTTCAGAGGCGGCGGGTTACATCACCGGGGCGTGGATCGAAGTCGACGGTGGACTGCACCGGTCAGCGTTCTAGAACAAGGGAGAGCCATGAGCACCGACCAGAAGGATCGGGTCATCGACGGTGTGCCGCAGCTCAAATGGGCCGAGCTGCCGATGACCGCCGACCGCGGGGTCGGGTGGACGACTGTGCGCGACGCCGGTCCCGTCGTGTACATGGACGGCTATTACTACATCACCCGCCGCGACGACGTCCTCACCGCGCTGCGTGATCCACAGCTGTTCTCGTCGAAGAAGGCGTTCGACGAGCTCGGCAGCCCACTGCCGCTGGTTCCGATCGCGTTCGACCCGCCCGAGCACACCCGGTTCCGCAAGATCCTGCAGCCGTTCTTCAGCCCGCACACGCTCAAGGAGATGCTGCCGTCCCTGCAGCGTCAGGCGATCGCGATCATCGAGACCGCCACCTCAAAAGACGTCTGTGATGTGATCGGCGACATCGCGATCCCATATCCGTCGCAGGTGTTCCTCACGTTGTTCGGCCTGCCGTTGGAGGACCGCGACCGACTGATCGCGTGGAAGGACGCCGTGATCGCACTGTCGGAGGCGCCGTCCATGGAGAGCGCGGACCTCACCCCCGCCCTCGAACTGGCCGCCTACGTCGCCGAGGCGATCAACGAGCGCAAGCAGAATCCCGGCGACGATGTGCTGTCCAAGGTCCTCACCGGCGACGATCCGCTCGACGACGGTGAGGCGATCGGGCTGAGCTTCCTGTTCGTACTCGCCGGCCTCGACACCGTCACCGCGGCGATGGGCTTCGCGCTGCACGAACTGGCCCGCAACCCGGACCTGCAGCAGCAGTTGCGCGACAACTCCGACGACATCGGTGTGTTCATCGAGGAGATCGTCCGGCTGGAACCGCCCGCCCCGATCCTGCCTCGCGTCACCACGTCCGAGGTCACGGTCGGCGGGGTGACGCTCCCCGCGGGCACCAACGTGCGGCTGTGCATCGCGGCGATCAACCGCGACGAGTGCGATTCGGTCTCGGCGAACCACGTGGTCATGGACGGGAAGGTCCACGCGCACTGGGGTTTCGGCGGCGGGCCGCACCGCTGCCTGGGCTCCCACCTGGCACGGCTGGAGCTACGCCTGATCATCGAGGAGTGGCTGAAGCGGGTTCCCCGTTTCGAGGTCGCTCCTGGCTGCAACCCGGAACTGGACTTTCCCTCCAACACGTTCGCACTGGGCTCGCTGCTGCTGCAGAAGGTCGCGTGACGCACGCCGACATCGCCGTCCTGTGCGTCGAGTGCCAGAACGGCGTGCTGGGCCCGAGTTCGGTGCTGCCACAACTGGCCACCGACAGCGCGGCGCTGGTGACCAACCTACGCCGTCTGCTCGACGCGGCACGGACCGCCGGCGTGCGGGTGGTGCACGCCACCTTCGAGGGCACTTTAGGCGGCGGGCACCCCGGCACCGCGCGCATCTGGCGCACGCTGGGCCCGCTGACCGAGTCGTGGGCGCCAGGCAGACCCGAAACCCAGGTCGTCGCAGAACTTCTCGACGACTCGGATCTGGTGCTGCCACGCCACCACGGGCTGTTCCCGACGATCGACTCCGAACTGCTGCCCGTACTCAGGGGGCTCGGGGTGCGAACCGTCGTACTCACCGGCGTGTCACTTAACCTCGCGCTGCCCACCACGGCGGGTCATCTAACCCAGGCCGGCTTCGAGCTCGTCGTCCCGCGCGACGCCGTGGGCGGGACGCCGCCAAGTTACGCCGAACAGGTCTTGGACAACTCGATCGCGGTGCTCGGCAGGCTCACCAGTGTCGATGAGTTGATTGCCGCGTGGGGCGAAACCTCCTGTGCCTCAAACGATAAGGACTAAGATCGGATGATGTTTACGCGTGGTTCACTGCTCGCGGCCGCCGCTGTCGTCGCCGGTGGCCTGCTCACCGGGGCACCGGCCGCGTCGGCACAGACGGAGGTCGGCTGCGTGCCCGCGATGTCAGGACCGGAACTGGTGGAACTCCCCGGCGGCACCAGGGCCGTACGGGCGAGCATGACGATGGCCAAGTGCGCGTCGAACGCACAGCCGACTGACGTTCGCATCTGCCTGGCAACGGCCAGCGGTCGCAGTGAGTGCCGGCGGTTGTCCGGCTGGAACAACGTCTCGGTGATGATCCCCCGACCCAGCCCGGCCCCTTCACCGCCACGGGTGAGGTCTGCTGGGCTGAGCCGGTTGACTCGTTCATTCCGACCTGCCGGCCCGCCGGTCCGGTCAGCGCCAGCTTCTAACAGCCGAAAACCCTCGAAGGGGTTGATCACCCGCACGCTGTGCGGACGATCAACCCCTTTAGCGTGGATCAGTTCCCGCTGGGAGGCGTCAGCATCTCCTGCCAGGACGTTGGTCCGCCGTCCTTGGCCAGGTCCGACTGCCGGTACGTCCGGCCATCGGGACCGACGTACTCCCCGGTTGCCGGGTTGTACTCGGCGACAGCGATCGGCGGGGCCTCAGGTGCGGGGGCGGGCGCGGACACCGGCTCCGCCGCCGGGGCAGGATCCGGCAGCCCAGCTCCCGGTGCGGCGGGATCGCGCGGCGCCGGAATGCTCTGCCCCGACAGCGTGGCGTTCGGGTCGCCCTTCCAGTTGTACCCGTCGTTGAGCGGCACGTATTCCTCGTCGCTCTCACAGAGTGTTGCGGTCGGAGCACGCTTGCCCGGTTTCTGCACACACGGGGTGTTGCGGGCGCCGCGCACATTGAACGGTGCGTCCTGCGGGACCCGGCAGTACAAGTCCCCCTCGGGTGGCGGGGGATAGTCCTCGTGCGCGGCCGCGCGACGCTGTTGAGCGGGCAGGAAGCCCGTGGTGCACGCCGGCGGCAGGTTGATGTTCAGGTTGAAGCTCAGGAACGCACCCGGATAGTCGAGCTTGGTGTCGCGGTTCGCGACGCCGACCGCCTGAATGATCCCCGCCCCCTGAGGCAGCAGCACCAGCAGCTGTTCGAGGTTCGGCTGATAGACCTGCGCGACCTCGGCTACCGACGCCAGGTTGGCCATGATGACCGGCAACGTCGGCTTCAGGTCGCTGAAGAGCCCGTTGACCTCGTCGACGGCCCCCGGCCCTTCGGTCAGTACGGTGGCGAGATCGGCGTCGTGGTCGCGCAGTTGACCGGTGACGTTCGCCAGGTTCGACGCCCACGCGGTGATGGCGCTCGACGTGTCCGTCTGGGTGTCCAGTAGGGGCTTGGACTTGTCGATCAGTGTGGTGAGCTCGTCAATGTTGGCACGGGCGTCGGACGCCAGCGCGCTGGCACCCCGCAGGAAGCGCCCGATCTCCGGGCCGAGGCCACCGAACGCCACATAGGCCTCGTCGACGACCGTCTTCAGGTTCTCCTGCGGAATCGCCTGCAGCCCTTTGTTAGTGGCGCTCAGCAGCGAGCTGATGTTGGGCGGGACTGACGTCTGGTCCCGGCCGATGACGTCACCGTTCTTCAGGGCCGGACCGTCCTCGGAGCGGGGAATCAGGTCGACATATTGCTCACCGATCGCCGAGACGCTGTGCACCTCGGCCTCCACATCCGCCGGAATCGTCACGTCGGAGTTCAGCGTCAGCACCGCCTTGACACCGTCGTCGGTCAACTCGACCGATTTCACCCGGCCGACCTGAAAGCCGCGGTAGGTGACGTTGCCCCGCTCGTAGAGCCCACCTGCCTCCGGCAACATGGCGGTCACCGTGTACTGCCCCACTCCGAACAGCAGTTGCGGCAGCTGAAGGATCGGAAACAGCATGATCGCCACACCGATCAGGGCGATCGTCGCGACGACGATCAACTGGATCAAGATCCGTCTCGTCAGAATCATCTACGGTCCCTGATTGAAGTGGTACGGGACGACCAGCGGATTGCGGGCCGTGTACGGACTGGGCATCTGGCCGATCGTGCGACCCCACTGCATCTCGAGTTCGGTCAACTCGCCCTCGAGGAAGGTGCCGGTGAGCAGGCCCGCGTCGAGCCGGCTCAGCGTCAGGTCGACCACCGCGGTGAGGTTCGCGTAGTCACCGCGCAACCACTTGGGCAGCGTCGGCTTCGGGAACGGGAACGTGGCGTAGAAGTCCAGCGAGCGGGTCAGGTCCTGACCGGCGTTGGCCAGCGACTCCAGGACCGGTCCGAGATCCTTGAGCTCCTTGATCAGATTCTCCTTGGTCTGGTTGACCGAATCCGCTGCCAAGGCACTGAACTTGCCGATCCGGTCCACCGCCTCGACCAGTACGTCACGCTCATCGCGCAGGACCTCCAGGGCCTCCGGCACGGTCTTGAGCGCCCGGTCGACGATCGGCTTGTCGTCGGCGACCTGCCCAACCAGAGTGTTGAGGCTCTCGGCGGCCGCGATGATGTCGTCCTTCTGATCGTCGACGTACGCGACGAAGGTGTCCAGCTGCGTGATGAGGTCGCGCAGCTCCGCACCGCGCCCGTTCAGCGCCAGGCTTAGTTCGCGGGTGATCTCGCCGATGCGCCCGACTCCCCCGCCGTTGAGCAACAGCGACACCGCGCTGAGGGTTTCCTCCGTCGTCGGATAGGCACCCGCGTGCGACAACGGAATCAGCGACCCCTCTCGAAGTTCGCCCTGTGGGGGTTCGTCGGTCGGCGCCGCGAGTTCGATGTGCAGCGACCCGAGAAGGCTGGTCTGACCGAGGGTCGCCGTCGCGTTGGCGGGCAGACGTACGTCACCGTTGAGTTTCATCGTCACCAGCGCATGCCAGCCCTGGCGTTCGATCTTGGTGATGTTGCCCACCGTGACGTCGCCGACGCGGACACGCGAGTTCGCGCGTAAGTTGACCACCTGCGGCATCTGCGCCTGGATGGTGAACGCCCCCGGCCCCTTGCCCTGGGTGCCGGGCAGTTCGAACGAGTTCAGCCCCCGCCACTGGCTACAGCCCGACAGCATCACCGACGCGACCACGGTCATCACCAGAAGTGCGGTGCGGCAACGAGTCCAGCTCATTGGCCACCTCCCGTGGGCACCATGATGCCTTCCAGACCGGCCGCGGGATCGGTCGCGACCGGTGCCGGTACGACCGGCGAGTCACCCGGATTCAGCGGTGGCGGGCCGAGCGGACGCGGCGGGACGAACGGCGGCTGCCCGTGGAACGGGTTGGCCGGCTCCCCGAAACGGGTGAACACGTTGCCCGCCGGCGGCAGCGGAGCACCCGGTGCATGGGCCTCCGGCGAATCGCCCGCCTCCGCGGGCAGGGCACCGTTCGACGGCGGGATGTAGTCCGGCCGCAGCCAGTCCTCGCTGTAGGTGATCTCGTTCGAGCGGGCGGTCGCGCCGACGACCGGGTTGATGCCCAGCGGGAAGAAGTTGTACTGGCGGTTCTTCACGATCGGCGCGAGGTACTGCACGCACAGCTTGGCCGACTGCTCGGCGTTCAGCCGGGACGCGGCCTGCACTGCGCCGCAGAGGAACTGGATCGGGTCGGACATATTGTTGAACGCCAGCGCACCCGTCAGCGCCCCCTGGGCGGGCTGATAGATGTTGATGAAGTTCTGGAACGCGTTGGGCGCCACGTGCAACAGCTGTTTGATGTCCTCGAGGTTCTCGACCAGAATGTCGGAGACTCCGGCCAGCTTCTCCGACGTCGTGCCCAGCGTGTCGCGGTTCTCGGCGACGAACGTCTTGACGTCGTCGGCGACCGCCGCCAGATCGCGGACGGCGGCACCGACCTCGTTACGGTCGTTAGCGACCAACCGCGTCGTGCCTGCGAGGTTCTGGTTCAGTTGACGCAGCACGTCGTGGCTGTTCTGGAGCGCGTTGACCAGGATCGCCAGGTTCCGCAGCGTCCCGAACAGGCTTTTGCTGTTGTCGCCCAGCGCCGAGAACGCATCCGACAGCTCGATGAGTGTCTGCCGGATATCGGCGCCCTGTCCGCGCAGGTTGTCGGCGGCGGTGTTGACGAAGGCCCCGAGGGTGCTGACCCCGCCCGGCTTCGTGGGCTGCAGCGTGTCGGCCAGCCGCTCGAGTTGCTGACGGAACTCGTCGAACTCGACGGGCACGGCCGTGCGCTCCTGGGGGATCTGCGCGCCGTCGTCCATGGTCGGGCCGCCGCGGTAGGGCGGGACCAGCTGAATGGACCGCGCCGTCACCAGCGCCGGTGAGAGGATCACTGCCTTGGCGTCCGCGGGAACCTTGACGTCCTTGTCCACGGTGAATGTGATCTTGGTGTTCAGCGGTTGCGGCTCAATTGATTTGACGGTGCCGACCGGGACACCGAGGACGACGACGTCGTCCCCCACGTAGATGCCGTTGCTGTTCTTGAAGTACCCGACGAGCGTGTAGCGGTTGATCGCCGGGCTCAGCGCGACGATGCCGATGGCGCCCACCAACAGCACGACGAGTGCGGCGGCGAGGCCGATCCGGGCCGGCCGCGACCTCAGCGCGTTCACTGGCCTCCCTCCGCGTGCGACGGTCCGTGGGTTGTCGTGTCTGACTCACTGGGCGCCGGCCTGAGCACAGGTGTCGGCGGCGGCGGTGTCTCCTCCATGCCCGGTGGCGCCGGGCCGGGCGGTCCCGGCGGCGGGCCACCCGGTGGCGGTGCCGGCACGGGTTCGCGGTACGGATAGCAGCCGGGGCCCGGCAGCGGGACGCCCGGCGGGGATCGCGGCGAACTCGATCGCGCCCAGCGTGAGGATCGGGTTGGCCGCCGCCGAGAGCGCGTGGTCGAAGTACACGCGCCGCGGCGGCAGCCCCTTGGCCCGGGCGGTGCGGATGTAGTCTTTGTTGGCGACCTCGAGCACCGAGGCGCGCACCACCCGCTGGAACAGTCCGACCTCGGCGAGCACCAGCGTCGTCCACGGCAGCAGCAGATGGCGCGCCCACTCCCCCGGCGACTCGGTCAGCGGTACGTAGCCGCCGCTCGGGAAGAACTTCACCCCGGCCAGCGACAGCTGGAAGAACAACACGTACAGCAGCACGACGCCGGTGACGAACGTCGGCACCGACAGCGCCACATACGACGCCCCGGAGCTGATCGTGTCGAACCAGCCGCCCGGCCTGCGCGCCGCGTACACCCCGGCCAGCACCGACAGCGCGATCCAGATCAGCAGCGCCCCGATCGCCAGGCTGGCGGTGACCGGGATCTTCTCCAGGATCAGTTCGGTGACCGGGCGCTGCTGGCGGTACGAGTACCCGAGGCTGGGCGGCCAGTTCAGCAGCCCGGTCGGGGTGCCCTTGATCTCGGGTCCGCGCACCACGTAGTGCCGCAGCTGCACGTACCAGGGATCGTTGAGCCGCAGGCTGTTGGCGATGGCGTCGACGGTCTCCTGGGAGGCGTTGTCCGGGGCCAGCATTCGCGCCGGGTTCTGGTAGGCCACCTTGGTCAGCCCGAACGTCACGAGCACGACGGCGAACACGGTCAACACCATGCGCAGGGCGCGGCGCGCGACGAATCCGGTCACCTCGCTGGTCATCGCGCCGCCAACGGGTCGAACCGGGTGCGCAGCCGGGTGGACAGGATGTTGAAGCCCAGCACCGTGACGAACAACGCCACCGCGGGCGCCACCAGCATCCACGGCTGCACCTGGTACAGCGCCGTCTCCTGCGCGTTGGCGATCATGGTGCCCCAGCTCGGGGTGGGCGCCTTGATGCCGACGCCAAGGTAGGACAGCGACGCCTCGGCGACGATGTTGGTGGGCAGCTGCACCGCCCAGTAGATGATCACGGTGGGCGCGATGTTCGGCAGGATCTCGCGGCGGATCACCCGCCCGTGCGACGCGCCCGCGCCGATGGCCGCCAGCACAAAGGGTTTGGCCTTGAGCTCGATGACCGCGTTGCGGGTCAGCCGGGCGAAGTAGGTCCAGGAGAACAGCGCCACGATGCCGATCACCACCACGATCGGGTCGACGATCGTGCTGCCGGCGCTGCCCCGGTTCAGCGTGACCACGCTCAGGGCGGTGACCAGGAACGGGAACGCCAGCGCGATGTTGGTGAACTCGGTGAGCACCGAGTCGATTCGACCGCCGAAGTAGCCGCCGACCAGTCCGACGGTGACCCCGATCAGCATGGCCAGCGTGGTCGCCGGAATGCCGATACCCAAAGAGACCCGCGCGCCGTAGAGCGTGCGTACAAGCACATCCCGGCCGCTGCCGTCGGCCCCGAGCAGGAACCCGTTGCCGCCGGTGATGGGCAGGCCGGCCTCGTCGAGGGTGAGGCCACCGAACTGGTCGTTGGGGCCGTGCCCGACGACAGCGGACACCACCGGTGCCAGCAGCGCGGCCAGCGTCACCACACCGACGAGCAGCGCGCCGGTCACCAGACCGCGGTCGCGCAGCAGCGCCCGCAGCCACTGACCCCTGCCGGGCGTGTGCTGCGGTGCCTGCGGTGCGGCCGGGGGTCGCAGCAGCAGCTGGGTCATGACGCGCGCGCCTCGATGCGGGGCACCGCGTCGATCAGCCTGCGCGTGTAGGCCGACCGGGGTGCGGCGAAAACGTCTGCGGTGCGGCGGATCTCCTCCACACCGTCGGGGCCGAGCACGATGACCTGGTCGGCCAGCGACGCGACGACGCCCAGGTCGTGGCTGATGAACAGCAGCGCGGTGCCCCGCTCGCGGACCAGCCGCTGGATCAGCGCGATGATCTCGGCCTGGGTGGTGACGTCGAGGGAGGACAGCGCCTCGTCGGCGACGATCACCTCGGGTTCGAGTACCAGGGCGCGGGCGATCGCGACGCGTTGGCGTTGCCCGCCGGACAGTTCGGCGGGATAGCGGTGCAGCAGGTCGGCGGGCAGCGCCGCCTGTGCGGCGGCGGCGCGCACCCGCTGGTCGATGTCCGCGCGCGCAACCCGTTGGGTGCGAAGCGGTTCGGCGATGGTGTCGTGGATGCGGCGGCGCGGGTTCAGGCTGGCGTACGGGTCCTGGAACACCAGTTGCACGGCGCGACGGGCGCTTCCCGGAAGGTCGGGCACGGCGTCGGAGACCGCCGTCGGGTAGCGGACCCCGGCCAGGGTGATCTCACCGGCGTCGGCGAACTGCAGCCCGGCCACGATACGTCCGACCGTGGACTTACCGGAGCCGGATTCGCCCACCAGGCCCACGATCTCGCCGCGGCCCACGGTGAAGTCCAGCCCATCGATCACGGTGCGGCGCGGGTCCCGGCCCCGGCCGCGGTAGGACTTGCGCAGGCCGCGCACCGTCAGCACCGGTTCGGGGTCGGCGGCCGGCCGCGGCCGGGGCAGCCCGTCGAGGCTGTGCAGCCGGGAGGCGGCCAGCAGAGCCCGGGTGTAGGAAGACTCGGGGCGCTGGTAGATCTGTTGCACCGGGCCGGATTCCACCACCCGGCCGGCGCGCACCACGGTGACGTCGTCGGCGATCTGGCAAGTTCATCCTGGTGCGCACCGGCGAGGAGCGCCAGGGTGTGGTCGGGCTGTTCCAGCCGGGCCTGGTCGGCGAGCAGGCGCCGGGACTGTCGGTGCGGTTCACCGGCATCAACCGGCAGGCGATCGCGTCGTACCTGGCGACGCTGTACACCTCGCTGGCCGTGCTGACCGACGACGCGCTGGCCGTGCTCGACGGTGCGGCGGTGGACCAGTTCCATGAGTACAAGTGAGTACCGGTCGGTAGACGCCGAGAGCGAATTGCCGGTCAGCGCAAGCGAACTCGCCGCGCTGGCGTCGCAGTTGTTCGCGGCCGGCATCCGGCCGGGTCCGGACACCCCGCCGCAGGCCGCCCCGGTGGCGCCGCGCGGCAGCGTGCCCGATGCCACCGCCGTGACGTCGGCGGGCAGCACCGCCGCCGGCGGGGCGCAGACCCCGGTGCCGCCTGCCGTTCCGCAGGGTGACGTGTACGTGCCGGCGCCGACGTCGTATGCACCCGAGGGCGTTCCGCAGACCGTGCCGGTCGCCCCGCGCCGCAACGCGCCCGATCTGACGGCCGGACCCTCGGCGGCATACACGGTGCAGAGCGCGCTCGACCCGTTCGCGGTGCCGTCCTCGGCGATCGTGCCGACGATTCCTGGTGTGCTGGCGGGTGCTCCCCCGGCGGCGCCGATCGCCCCGCGCGGCGGCACACCGGGCTGGCTGCCCGAGGCCCCGACGGTCGGCGACCTCGGCTGGTCCGACGCGCCGCCCGCCCCGTCCGGTGACGAGGCGAACTACTACTTCACCGCGCCCGCCGTCGTCACCGAACCCGAACCGGTGCCGGTGCTGCCCGACGAGCACGAGGTGTTCGACGTCAACGCGGTGCGCGCGGACTTCCCGATCCTGCGCGAGACCGTCAACGGCAAACCGCTGATCTGGTTCGACAACGCGGCCACCACGCAGAAGCCGCAGGCGGTGATCGACCGGCTGGCGTATTTCTACGCCCACGAGAACTCCAACATCCACCGGGCCGCACACGAACTGGCCGCCCGCGCGACCGACGCCTACGAAGAGGCCCGCGACACCGTGCGCCGGTTCATCAACGCCGCGCGCAGCGAGGAGATCGTCTTCGTGCGCGGCACCACCGAGGCGATCAACTTGGTGGCCTACGCGTGGGGCGGCAAGCACCTCAAGGCGGGTGACGAGATCGTCATCACCCACCTCGAGCATCACGCCAACATCGTTCCGTGGCAGCTGATCTCGCAGCAGACCGGCGCGATCCTGAAGGTCGCCCCGGTCGACGAGGCCGGCAACCTGCTGATGTCGGAGTTCGAGGACCTGCTCGGCCCCCGCACGAAACTTGTTGCCGCGACCCAGGTCTCCAACGCGCTGGGCACGGTGACCCCGGTGCGGCAGATCGTGGAACTGGGGCACCGGTACGGCGCGCGGGTGCTCATCGACGGCGCCCAGTCGATCCCGCACATGCCGATCGACGTGCAGGCCACCGGCGCGGACTTCTTCGTGTTCTCCGGGCACAAGATCTTCGGGCCGACCGGCATCGGCGTGCTGTACGGCACCACCGAGGCGCTGGAGGAGACCCCACCCTGGCAGGGCGGCGGCAACATGATCGCCGACGTCACTCTGGAACGCTCGCTGTATCAGGGGATTCCGAGCAAGTTCGAGGCCGGCACCGGCAACATCGCCGATGCCGTCGGCCTCGCCGAGGCGCTGCGCTACGTGGAGAAGGTGGGCGTCGAGCGGATCGCGGCCTACGAGCACGCACTGCTGGAGTACGCCACTCCCCGACTGGCGGCCATCGACGGGGTGCGCATCGTCGGCACCGCCGACGAGAAGGCCAGCGTGCTGTCGTTCGTGCTGGCCGGGCACGAACCGCTGGAGGTCGGCAAGGCGCTCAACGCCGAGGGCATCGCGGTGCGCGCCGGGCACCACTGCGCGCAGCCGATCCTGCGCCGGATGGGCCTGGAGGCCACCGTGCGACCCTCGTTCGCGTTCTACAACACGTTCTCCGAGATCGACGTGTTCATCGACGCGGTGCGCCGCATCGCCGAAGGCCAGGTCTGACAACCACCGAAACTACGGTTGTTGACGGAATTGGACGAGAATTCGTCAACAACCGTAGTTTCGGCGTGAACTAGCTAGGCCAGGGCGGGTTCGCGGGCGTACTCGGCCCACGCGGTCAGCACCGCCTCCAACTGCTCGGCGGAGTGCCTGCCCAGACCGCACTCGGTCGAGATGCCGAACTCGGGCAGGAACTCCGCGGCCAGCGCGGCCCGGCTGCGGGCACCCTCGGCACCGTCCTCGGCGTGCAGCAGCCCGAGGTAGATCTCGGTGTCGGGTTCGAGCGCGAGCCCGCTCAGCGGCTGCCAGTGCGCCCGCCGGTTCCACGCCGCCACGGTCGCGGCCTGGATCGCGTCGATGCGGCGCGGCACGTGCCGCGACAGCCCGTTGGCCAGCGTGACGATCGCCGAGGCGTCGCGCGGCAGGATGTGCCTGCCGCCGCGCCTGGCGGCCTCCTCGTCCGGCGGAGTGCCCATGAACGGCGAGGCGCCGAACTTCGAATCCCCGTAGCACAGATGGAAAGTCAGCTCCGCGTCGTCGTGCACCCAGGACGCCAGCCGGGCGGTCGCGGCGAAGATCGGCTCGAACCCGCCGTACGGGTTCTCGAACCAGCCCTCGATGGTGGCCAGCTCGGTGGGAAGATCCCACTGGATCGCCAGGTCGCGCGGCGGGATCGCCTCCTGCAGCGCGGCCACGCTCTGCTTGAGCGACTGCTCGTAGGCGTAGGCGACCTCCACCTGGGAGTCGAAGTGCGCGAACGAGTTCACCGCGTTGAACGGCGTCGGGATCGACACCAGGAACCGGCTGTCGCCCGCCAGCACCCCGGCGTCGCGGGCCTGCTGGAACTTGGCGTAGGACTTCGCGGCCACGGTGTGGTAGTCGACGGGCCCGAATTCGACTGTGGTGCCGGGTCGTACCCGCACCTTGCCGTCGACGACGTCGAGCGTCGGGTTCTTCAGGAAGACGTCGGCCTGGGTGAGTACCCAGTTGGCGCGGTCGCCGGGTTCGCCGTCGGGGACCCGGGTGACGCCGGGTTGCAGCCGGCTGCCGACGAGCTTGAACGCGTCGTCGACACTCGCGACGTTGATGCTGCCGGTGAGATAGAAGCCTGCCATGGTTGTTTCCTTCGAGTCAGAGGAGGACACCGAGCCGCGGCGGCTTGGTGCCGCGCAGCGTGTAGTTGCCGAGGTGGACGTACTTCCAGCGGGCCGGGTCGTGCAGTGAGTGCACCCGCACGTTGCGCCAGTGCCGGTCCAGCGCGTACTTCTTGTCGGTCGCCGAGGAGCCGGCGAGTTCGAAGATGCCGCTGGCGATCTCGACGGCGAACTCCTGGGCCAGCGCCTTGGCGGCGGCCACCTTCAGCGACGCCTCCGCGGCCGCCTCGCGGGTCAGCTCCGGCAGTGCCAGCGCCTCGTCGACCAGGTTCGCGCCCTGGGCCAGCAGCGCCTCCAGCGCGTACAGCCGGGCGGTGAGCTCACCGAACCGGCGCACCACGTGCGGTTCCTCGGCGGCGCTGTCCACCCCGGCCTCGAACCACGGCCGCGACTTGGTGGTGACGAACTTCGCGCCGTCCTCCAGCGCGGCGCGGGCGATGCCGATGTCGACGGCGGCGTGCAGCGCCTGGTCGAACGCGCCGAGCACCGCGGGCGGTGCGGTGACCGGGTCGGGATCGGGCCCCTCGTCGATGACGAACGGGTCCTCGACGACGACGTTGTCGAACACCACCTCACCGGAGGCGGTGCCCTGCTGGCCGAACGACGACCACTTGTCCAGGTTCAGCGTCACACCGGGATCGGTGGGCTGCACGAAAACCGTTGCACCGTGGTCGGGATCGGTGCCGGGGATGCGGGCGGCGACGGCGATCCACGTCGCCCCCAGCGTCCCGGTCGCGTAGTACTTGGTGCCGTTGAGCACCCAGGTGCCGTCGTCGCGGCGCACCACGGTGGTACGCCGGTCGATGCTGCGCTTGGTGCCGCGCTCGACGGTGGCGTTGCCCAGCTGGGCGCCGTCGAGCACGTCGCGGTAGATCCGCGGCGCCGGGTCGTTGTCCTCCAGGCCGGTGATGGCCTGGTTCAGCACGAAGTGCGACAGCAGCAGCTGGCCGACGGCCGAATCCGCCTGCGCCAGAATGCGCAACACCTCGACGGCGGTGGCCCGCGGCAGGTCCGGGCCGCCGAACCGGGCGGGCACGATGATGCCGAGCAGACCCGACTCGCTGACCCGGCGCAGCTCCTCCTCCGGCCAGGTGCCGTTGAGTTCGCGTTCGACCGCGCCCGCCGCGATGTCGGCTGCGATCGAATGCGCAATGCGCAGCGCCTCTTCCGATGTCGTCAGGACGGGAGTGGTGCTTTCGGTGGTGGTCATGGTCGCCAACCTAGGGGGCTCGATGGGACGGGGGAAGGTGGATCAAGCGACGCTGAAGGGGCGTTCAGGAACGCTGTAAGCGAGGCTGGGGCGTAGCCGAGTGCCGACCGCGCGGGTCAGCGACACGAAGGTGCCCAGCGGGGAGTTCTCGGCGGGTTCGTCGGCGGTGGCGACCGCGATGCGCCGCACCGGCCGTCGTCCCACCACCCGGCGCAGCACCACATCGGGGTGTGCGCCGCCAAACGCCGCCAGCGACGGCACCAGCGACACCCCGAGCTCGGCGGCGACCAGACCTTGGACGGTGTGGTAGTCCTCGGCGCGGAACGTCACCGACGGCACGAAACCGGCGTGGCGGCAGGCCTGTTCGAACACCCGCACGTCGGGGCAGACACCGGTCTCGGTGCTGACGATCCACTGCTCGCCGGCCAGCGCGGCGAACGACACCTCGCGGGCGGTCGCGAGCCGGTGGCCGGCGGGCAGCACGACGAAGAACTCGTCGTCGTAGACGGGAGTGCTGTGCACGCCTGGGAATTCGGGCCGCTCGCCGGGCACCTCGGTGATCAGCGCGGCGTCGACGTCGCCGGCGGCGAGCAGGTCGACCCCGTCGGCCGGGTCGGCGGGCACCAGGTCGATGTCGATGTCGGGGCACAGCGCGCGGAAGCGGGCGATCGCGCGCGGCAGGATCGTCGCCGCCGCGCTGGCGAACGACGCGATGCGTACCGCGCCGGGCCGGCCGGTGGCGATGCGCGCCAGGTCGCGCTCGGCCGCGGCGATCGCGGCCAGGATCGTCTCGGCGTGTTCGAGCAGCCGGGTACCGGCGGCGGTGGTGCGCACCCCGCTGGGGCTGCGCACCAGCAGTGTCGCGCCGATGTCGCGCTCGAGCGCGGTGATCTGCTGGGACACCGCCGAGGTGGTGTAGTTCAGCGCCGCCGCCGCCGCGGACAGCGATCCGCAGCGCACGACCTCCTGCAACACCACGAGCCGCCGCACGTCGAACACGCCCGAAATCTATCCACGGCGCCGCCGGCTGCCGATGGTTGCGATCAGCCCGAACCTTTCTGCGTCGGCGCTAGTACGCGCTGGCCACGCCGGTGGGCTTGATGCCGTGGTGCAGCTCGGCGACGTCAGGGTGCGCCCGGGTCCGCGACTTCCAGGCGTTCTCGCCGTAGGTGTTGTAGATCGGATTGTCCGGGTCGGCCTCCACCCCGCGCGACAGCGCCGCCAGCTCCGGCGGCAGGTCGATGATCGGGATCTGGGCGTCCAGCGACGGGTTGAGGAAGTACGGGATCGACACCCGGTCGGTGCCCGGCGGCGGGGCCAGCACCCGGTGCCGGGTGGCGCGCAGGTAGCCGCCGGTGGCGACTTCCAGCAGTTCACCGATGTTGACGATCAGCGCACCGTTCAGCGGCGGCACGTCGATCCACTCCCCCGCCGGGGTCTCGACCTGCAGGCCCTCGGAGCCCGGTTCGACCAGCAGCAGGGTCAGCACTCCGGAGTCCTTGTGCGCGCCCACACCCTGCGTGGTGTCCGCGGTGCCGGGATAGCGCACCACCTTCAGCAGGGTGGCGGGCCGGTCGGCGAACGCCGGGTCGAAGGTGTCCTCGGCGGCGCCCAGCGACACCGCCCAGTGCCGCAGCAACCGCAGCCCCACCTCCGACAGGGTGGCGGTCCAGTTCTCGAAGGCGGCCCGGAAGCCCTCGGGCCGCGACGGCCACAGGTTGGGGCCCTGCAGCCGCCAGTAGCCCTCGGCGCCGTCGATGGCGGGCCGCTCGGGGCCGATGTCTATCTGCTCGCGCCAGTCCACCTTGCCGTTGGTGAGCTCGCCGCCGATGCGTGAATATCCGCGGAACTGCGGGCTTTTCAGTTGGCTGATCTCGTTCTTGACGTCGACCGGCAGCGCGAAGAACGCACGGGCCACGCGCAGCACCTGCGCGGCCCGCTCGTCGGGCACCCCGTGGCCGACGAGGTAGAAGAACCCGATGTCGTGGGCGGCTTCGCGCAGCCGCTCCTGAAAGCCGGCGGGATCGGTGTCCGCGGCGGCGAGATCGAGAACCGGAAGCATGCCGACCATTGTGGTTGTCGAATCCCGTGATCGCCATCGGGTTCAACCGAGCGCTCACGGGTGTGAAGATTCCGTTGAAGTCACGCTGCGCGTATCTCTTCGCGGGCGCGGGGATTCGCGTCATCCTCGTGGTATGAGTCACTTCTCCCGTCGCGCTCACGACACGTCACGCACCGTGATCGACCATGCGGTCGGTGTTCTCGTCGGGCTTCGTGGCTGCTCACCCGATGAGGCGTTCGCCGAACTGGTGCGGGTGGTGCGTCAGACCGGCATCGGGATCGGCAGCGTGGCGGCCGGTCTGGTGGCGGTGGCCAGCGGATCCGCCTCGGCCGAGCACGCCGAGGCGTTCGCGGTGTGGGGCGAGCTGGTTGCGCGCAAACGAATCACGGTGAGTTGAAACGGCGCCCGGCGCCGAGCTAGCCGCGCTAGACGTCGATGCGGTAGGCCGCCGAGCGCTCGACCGCGACGTAACCCAGCCGCTCGTACAGCAGATGGGCCTTGCTGCGGTTGTTGATGTCGGTGCCCAGCGAGGCCAGCGTCAGACCGCGGCGCAGCGCCGCCAGCCACACCTTGCGCAGCAGCAGCTCGCCGAGGCCGTGGCGGCGCTGATCGCGGCGCACCCCGATGTAGTCGGTGTGGGCGCTGCGCTCCTCGGTGCCGGCGCCGCCGAGGTAGGTGTAGGTGGAGCCGAGGACGTAGCCGACGACCGCACCGGTGTCATCGACCGCGGCCAGGCTGAAGTCGGGGGCGAACAGCCTGCTGTGCAGATGGTGCTCCCACAGCTCGGGGGTCTTCGACATGTTCCCGAAATGCTCTGCGAACGTGTCGAACTGGAGTTGGCGCACTTCTTCGCCCAGACCCCGGGCGATCACGTCGGCCCACCCCAGCACCGTGATGCCGTCGAGCGCCGCGGCGGCCAGCGCCGCCTCGTCCTCGCCGTCGAGCGGTTTACGGGTGCGGATGAACCGGGCCTCCACGCGGGCGCCGAGCCGGGTGAGCGCGTCGACGGCCGCCTGCTGGTCGGTGCCCAGGAAGCTGCGCAGGTACGCGCCGGGCACGGCGGGCGCCTCGCGCCGGAAGCGGTCGACGATCGTCGCCACCACCCCGTCGACCACCGGTGACGGCACGTCGGGGGCGAACACGAAATCGGCGATCAGTTCGGGCTCGACGCCGTGCGGGCCGTGCAGGGTGGCATAGCCGCGCACCCGCCCGGCGGCGTCGTGCACGACGGTCGTGGCGCCGGGGTACGCGCCGTCGAGCTGCTCGGCGACATCGCGGGAGTCGGCGGCGAACTTGCGCCCGGCCAGGCCGGGGGTGGTCGCCAGGAAGTCGGCGATTGGCGAATGGTCCTGCGGGCCCGCGGGTGCGACGGCCCAGGTGCCGGCCGGGGTGTCATCGATGAGGGTCATGGGGTCTCCAGGTCAGGAATAGAAGCCGGGGGTGGGTGCGGTGCCGTTGAGCGCGTAGTCGCCGATCTGCACGAGCTTGTTGCGCAGCGGGTCGTGCAGGCTCAGCGTCCTGGCGTCGCGCCAGAACCGGTCCAGCCCGTGCTCGAGCCTGCTGGCCCGCGCACCCGCCACCTCGAAGATGCCGCTGGTCACCGACAGCGCCACGTTCGCGGCGTGCACCCGCGCGGCGTTGGTCAGGGTGACCGCCTCGGCGCGCTGCGGCCAGGTGAGCTCGGCGCCGCGGACCCGGGCGGCCTCCACGGCCTCGACCGCGCGGCGGGTCAGCGCCTGCGCCGACTGCACCTCGATCCAGGACTGGCCGTAGCGCTCCAGCAACAGCGGATCCTCACCGGCGCTGCGGTGGTCGGTCTCCACCCACGGCCTGCCCTTGGTCCGGATGTAGTCACCGGCCTCCTCCAGCGCACCGGCGGCGATACCGGTGAAGATCGCGGCGAACCCCGAGTACATGTAGAGCACGTCGAGCTGGTCGGGCCGCACCGAGTCGGCCACGTCGTAGGCGATGACGTCGGCGGTGCGCACCGGCACGTCGGTGAACACCGTTGTGCCGCTGGCGGTTCGACGTTGCCCGAGGTTGTCCCAGTCGTCCTCGAACGACAGCCCGGGCGCCCCGCGGTCCAGGTGGATCGTGCCGAGCGTGCCGGAGACGTCGACGCCGCCCAGCACGGTGCCCTCGTCGAACTGCACCCAGGTCAGCAGCACGTCGCCCAGCGCCGCCCCGGTGGTGAACGACTTGCGGCCGTTGAGCCGGAACCCGTCAGCGGTCTGGGTCGCCACCACCAGCGGCGGATAGGCCGCCTGCGCGACGGTGCCGTGCAGCAGTTGTTCGGCGGCGATCCGGCGGGCCCGGTCCGCGCCGACGAACCCGTTCTCCCCGCGCAGACCCGCCTGGCTGCCGAAGTAGTGGTACAGCAGCACGTGCGCCAGCGAGGCGTCGGCCTGGGCGATGCGCTCCACCACCTCCGCGACCTGCGTCCAGGTGGCGCCGCCGCCGCCGAACCACTCCGGGATGAAGATCCCCAGCAGCCGTGCCTCTTTCAGCCAGCCGACCTCCTCGACGGGGAGTTGACCGGCGCGGTCGCGGGCGGGGGCGGTCGCCCGCAGCCGGGCCTTGACCTCGCCGGCGCGCCGCAGCCATGCGGAGTCGGTTTCGGCGGGCGCGGCCACGGTGGCGGTCATTTCGCGGCCTCCGCGCCCGCGGGCCGCTCGCCGAGCACCTCGAGGATGCCCTCGTCGGCCAGCCGCTGCTGCTCGCTCTCCGAGAGCGTCTGGATGGTGCCGATGCGGCGGGCCACCTCCGGCCGGGTCCGCTTGAGGTACCAGTACCAGGCCAGCCCGCCGAGCAGGAACGTGCCGAAGATGAACGGCAGGATGTTGAACGGGAACTCCGGCACCGGATAGAAGTTGGAGAAGATCACGTAGCCCAGCGCGATCGTGGCGGCCGACGACACCGCCAGCCGCAGCGGTGTCAGCGCCTTGATCCGGTACAGCCAGATCGGGGTGGCGATCACCACCAGCAGGTAGCTGATCAGGAAGCCCCAGGTCGCGACATAGCCGCCGTACACCTCGAACACCAGCCGGCCGGCCGAGCTGAACGTCGCGACGGTGGAGAACACGAACGCCAGCACCCCGATCAGCGCGATGCCGACCCACGGCGTCTTGTACGTCGGGTGCACCCTGGCCAACGGCCGCGGCAGCGCACCCTCGTGGGCGAACGTGAACAGTGAGCGCGCGGCGGCCGTGGTGACGGCGGTGACGAACACGATGAAGGCCACCGCCACCGCGGCGCTGACCGCGTAGTTCACCCAGGACACGCCGGTGGCGTCGGCCAGCTGCGGCAGCACCGCGTTGTCCCCGTCGATGCCGTCGAAGAACAGCACCTGCGGGTAGGTCGCGATGATGTAGAGCACGCCCAGCAGCAGCACGACGCGCAGCAGCGAGCGCGCGATGTTGCGGTGCGCGTCGCGGGCCTCAGCACCCAGCGACGCGACGCTTTCGAAGCCGGCATACGAGCCGACCGCCGACACCGCCGCGATGAAGGTCGCGCTGTTGCCGAGGTGGCCGAGATCCCACTGCTCCCAGTCGATCCGGAAGCCGTAGGTGACGTAGGAGGCGGCGATGATGACCAGGATCGAGGCGACGGCGACGACCTCGAAGACCAGTTCGTACTTCGCCGCGATCGACACCCCGCGGTACGGCAGGTAGGTGCCCAGCGCGACGATCACCGCGACGAGGATGAGCTTGAACCAGATGTCCTGCGACCCCAGCCCGATCGACTGCAGGAACGAGTCGAGGTACAGCACACCGCCGAGCGTGCCCGTGGTCGCGAACCCGATGTAGCCGATCAGCAGGCTGAAGCCGGCGGCGTACGCGAAGCCGGGACCGAGACCGTTGCCGGTGTAGGTGCCCAGCGATCCCGACGAAACCGTGCGCCGCGCTTGGAAACTGATGGTGGCCGCGATCAGCACCGTGATGGTGAGGCCGACGATGACCGCCCATGAGGCACCCTTGCCTGCGGCGACGAACAGCATGAACGGAACGGATGCGACCGCGACACTGGGTGCCGCCGCGGCCAGCCCCTGGGCGAAGACACCCCAGAAGCCGAGGGCGTCACGTCGAAGACCGGTCTCCTCGGCCGCGGTGAGCTCGCGACCGGCCAGACCCACGTCGTGACTGATGGATGTGGACATGCTGCACGCCTTTCCTGCGCAGAGTCAGATCGCCCTGTGCGCCATGTCGATCCGGCACACGGGCGGTTAACGCCGATGTGATGAGACCATCACAATGCCGCAAACGCGTTGCCGCCGTGAGCGATCAAATCTCCGAGATTCTTTTGAGACGGAATGCAGCCGCCGGGTGTTCGTCGGGCAGCAGTGGCGATCCGCCGAACAGGCGCTGCCGCAAGGTGGTTGCCTCGCCGCGCTCTCTGGCCCGGCCGCGGCGGCGCAGTTCGGGTATGAGGTGTTCGGCGACGTCGGCGAAGCTGCCCGGCGTCACGTGGTAGGCGATGTTGAACCCGTCGACGCCGGTGCGCTCGGCGAAGGCCTCGAGCTCGTCGGCGACGGTGCGCCCCGAGCCGACGAACAGTGACCCGCCGAAACCGCCCAGCCCGCCGACGTAGTCGCGCAGCGTGATGCGGTGACGGGCGTCGGCGTCGTCGACGGCGGCGAGGATGGACCGGCTGGCGTCGGTGTCGAACTGTTCGATCGGCCGGTCGATGTCATAGGACGACCAGTCGACGCCGGACAGTGCCGACAGCAGGACCAGCCCGGCCTGCGGGTCGTGATGGCGGGTCAGGTCGTCGGCCTTGGCCTGTGCGGCGGAATCGGTGCTGTCGGTGACGATCTCGACCGAGGTGATGAACTTGATCGAGTCGGGCTTGCGGCCGTGGGTGACGGCGCGGGTGCGGATGTCGTCGATGTTGCGGCGCAGCACGTCGGGCCGCGGGTCGGCGACGAACACCAGTTCAGCGTTGCGGGCGGCGAACTCGCGGCCCGCGGCGGACGTGCCCGCCTGAAACAGCACCGGGGTGCGCTGCGGGGACGGCTCGACGAGATGCGCGCCGGGGACGCTGAAGTAGGTGCCCTCGTGCGCGATGGGATGCACCTTCGCGGGGTCGGTGAACACACCGCCGACGCGGTCGCGGCGCACCGCGTCGTCCTCCCACGAGCCCTCCCACAGCTTGTAGGTGACCTCGACGAACTCCTGGGCGATGGCGTAGCGCTCGTCGTGCGGGATCTGCCGGTCGCGGCCCAGGATGTTGCGCGCCGCGCTGTCCAGCAGCGAGGTGACGATGTTCCAGCCGATCCGGCCGTCGGTGAGGTGGTCGAGGGTGCTGAACTTGCGGGCCAGCAGATAGGGGCTCTCGTAGGTGGTGGAGACGGTGATGCCGAAGCCGAGGTGTTCGGTGGCCGCGGCCATCGCCGACACCGCCAGCAGCGGGTCGGTCACCGGGGTCTGCACCGCGTGGGAGAGCGCGGCAGCGGCGTCGCCGCCGTAGACGTCGAGCTGGCCGACCGCGTCGGCGATGAACAGGGTGTCGAATCCCCCGGCGTCGAGCAGGCGCGCCAGCTCGACCCAGTAGCGCACGCTGGTGTACTGCTCGGTGCGGTCGGCGGGATGGCGCCACAGCCCGAAATTGCCGTGCGACACCGTCGACATGGTGAACGCCGACAGCACGAAGGGATCGCGGGGCCCGTAACTGCTCACCGGCCGAAAGTAATGGCGCGGTGCGCATTTCGCGGGGGTTATATCCGCCGAGATTCGAACCCCGGGCAGGCCGGGTCAGCGCCCGGCGTTGGCCACCATGTCCAGCGCGATGACCGCGGCCTCATCGGTGATCGAGTACCCGCACGCCCAGGTCTCCACCGTCACGTTGGAGACCGCCGACAGCGCGTGCTGGCACGCCCAGCCGTCGGCGTCCTGCTGGGTGGTCAGCTGGGTCACCAACGCATCCTCGACCGTCACGTCGCCGAGGTCCCAGTAATACTCTGTGTTCGAATCCAGAATGGCCACAGTGTAATTCGCGCAGCTCTCCCACATGCTCACGCTGTCGTCGAAGAACTGCTGCGCGTCCTGCGCCGACGGGTAGAGCACCGCGGTCTGCTCGACCCAGTGGTTGTTGTCGTCGCCGGGCTCGCGCGCCACCTGGTCGAGCATGTCGGTCCACCCGCTGCCCGCGTACACCGGGTCCTCGGCGCCGTAGATGGCGCCCAGACAGCCGGGATCCGACACCGACTCGGAGTTGTCGGTCATCTCCTCGAGTTCGGCGGTGACCTCCATCGTCGAGGCGCCCATGATCTGGTTGATCTCCCCGATCGACAGCAACACGTCGTCGAGGTCGCCGGCGTCCAGCGGGGGCACGTCGGTCTGCGCCGCTCCCTGTCCGCGCTGCGCCGTCCCGGACACCGTGCTCACGCAGCCGCTGAGCAGCACCGCCACCGATATGACAGCCCCCGCGGCGGCCAGCCGGCCGGCCGTTCCGATGTAGGTCACCGCGCTATTGTGACCGACGCCCCGCAAATTCGTGCGGTGGCCGTCAATTCCGGGTCAGCGCACGCCGATCTTCTGCAGCATCAGGTTCGCGACGGCGACCGCGTCGACCGCACCCGCCTCGCCGGGCCCGGCGACATCGGTGATCTCGACGTCGACGACGGCGTCCCCGACGGCGCCGAGTGCGCGCTGCACCGTCGTACCCGAATCCTTCATCACCACCGCCGAGACCATCCGGTCGTCGACGGCGACGTCGGTGACGCGGCTGGACGCACCGGCCGCCACGACCGTCTGCCCGTTGCAGCGGTGCCACCTGTCGGCCGAGGCGGCGAAGAACTGCTGGGCCGCATCGGCGTCGGTGAACTGCACGATCCCGAAGAAGCCGGTCGCCGAGGGCCCGTCGGCGTCACCGCCCGCCCACGACTGGCTGACCACCGAGCGCACCGGAGCCGCACCGTAGACCGCCTGCTGCAGCGGGCCCGCGGCGCCCACGCAGTCGGCGGGCACCGCGTCGGCGGCACCGATGCCCTGCAGCAGCATCTCCGCTCCGCCCTCGACCAGCTGGCCGACGAAGCCGGCCGCCCCGGTCAGCGTCGACATCTCCTCGACGGTGGGCAGCGCCTGGTCGAGGGTGCGGTCCGGGGAGGGCGCGGCGACCTCGGTGATCTGCACGGCCTGCGGCTCGGCGACGGTCGTCGTGGCGCACCCGGTCAGCAGCGCACCCACAGCCAGCACCGTCACCGTCGCCGCGCGCATCGCTCCCCTACTTCTTGGTGGCCTTGTCCGCGGACGACTCGGTCGACAGGGCGGCGACGAACGCCTCCTGGGGCACCTCTACGCGCCCGACCATCTTCATCCGCTTCTTGCCTTCCTTCTGCTTCTCCAGCAGCTTGCGCTTACGCGTGATGTCGCCGCCGTAGCACTTCGATAGCACGTCTTTGCGGATCGCGCGGATGTTTTCGCGGGCAATGATCTTGGATCCGATCGCGGCCTGCACCGGAACCTCGAACTGCTGGCGCGGGATCAGCTCCTTGAGCTTGGTGGTCATCTTGTTGCCGTAGGCGTACGCCGAGTCCTTGTGCACGATCGCGCTGAACGCGTCGACCGGCTCACCCTGCAGCAGGATGTCCACCTTGACCAGGTTGGCCTCCTGCTCGCCCGCCTCCTCGTAGTCCAGGCTGGCGTAGCCGCGGGTGCGCGACTTCAGCGAGTCGAAGAAGTCGAAGATGATCTCGCCCAGCGGCATGATGTAGCGCAGCTCGACGCGCTCCGGCGACAGGTAGTCCATGCCCTGCAGCTCGCCGCGGCGGGACTGGCACAGCTCCATGATGGTGCCGATGAACTCGCTGGGCGCGATGATCGTGGTCTTGACGACGGGCTCGTAGACGGTGCGGATCTTGCCGTCCGGCCAGTCCGAGGGGTTGGTGACGACGAGTTCGCTGCCGTCCTCCTTGACCACCCGGTACACCACGTTCGGCGACGTGGAGATCAGGTCGAGGTCGAACTCGCGCTCGAGCCGCTCGCGGGTGATCTCCATGTGCAGCAGGCCCAGGAAGCCGCACCGGAACCCGAAGCCCAGCGCCACCGACGTCTCCGGCTCGTAGGTCAGCGCGGCGTCGTTGAGCTGCAGCTTGTCCAGCGCGTCGCGCAGGTCCGGGTAGTCCGAGCCGTCCACCGGGTACAGCCCGGAGTACACCATCGGCTTGGGTTCGCGGTAGCCGGTCAGCGGGTCGGTGGCGCCGTTGCGGGCGGTGGTCACGGTGTCGCCGACCTTCGACTGGCGCACGTCCTTCACCCCGGTGATGAGGTAGCCCACCTCGCCGACGCCGAGGCCGTCACACGGCTTGGGCTCGGGTGAGACGATGCCGACCTCGAGCAGCTCGTGGGTGGCGCCGGTGGACATCATCTTGATGCGTTCGCGGGGCACGATCTTGCCGTCGACGACGCGCACGTAGGTGACCACACCGCGGTAGGTGTCGTAGACGGAGTCGAAGATCATCGCCCGGGTCGGGGCGTCGGAGTCGCCGACCGGCGGCGGCACCTCGCGCACCACGTGGTCGAGCAGCTCGCGCACCCCCTCGCCGGTCTTGCCCGACACCTTCAGCACATCGGAGGGTTCGCAGCCGACGATGTGGGCGAGCTCGGCGGCGTAGCGCTCCGGGTCGGCGGCCGGCAGGTCGATCTTGTTGAGCACCGGGATGATGTGCAGGTCGCGGTCCAGCGCCAGGTACAGGTTGGCCAGGGTCTGCGCCTCGATGCCCTGCGCGGCGTCGACGAGCAGGATCGCGCCCTCGCAGGCCTCCAGCGCGCGCGACACCTCGTAGGTGAAGTCGACGTGGCCCGGGGTGTCGATGAGGTGCAGCACGTAGTCGGTGCCGTCGACCTGCCAGGGCAGGCGCACGTTCTGCGCCTTGATCGTGATGCCGCGCTCACGCTCGATGTCCATCCGGTCCAGGTACTGGGCGCGCATCGAGCGCTCGTCGACGACACCGGTCAGCTGCAGCATCCGGTCGGCCAACGTCGATTTGCCGTGGTCGATGTGGGCGATGATGCAGAAGTTCCGGATCTGCGCCGGCGACGTGAAGGTCCGGTCGGCGAACGTGCTGATGGGAATCTCCTGGTAGACGGTCCGGGGAACCGTTACAGCGTATCCACGGCGGGGCTCGCGCACACAATCGCGTTGCGGTGACCTCGCTTATGCTCGGGAACATGGCTCCGCCGTGGAAGACCTTCCAACGCCTTGCGGAGAACCTGGTGTTCAACGAGGCGCCGAAGTTCCTCCGCCAGATCGGCCAGTCCGAGACCGTGCAACGCGGTATTGCGCAGGGCATCCGGATCGGGCTGGACGTCATCGCTGGTGCCCAGAAGCAGGAGGTAACCGCGATCACCACCGGCCGACCGGTCACCAGCCACGCGGTGCCGACCGCGCACCGCGCCCGCAGGATCGTCTACGCACCCGACCTCGACGGCCGCGCCGATCCCGGCGAGATCGTGTGGACCTGGGTGGTCTACGAGGACGACCCGACCCAGGGCAAGGACCGGCCCGTGCTGGTCGTCGGCCGCGACCGCACCACCCTGCTGGGGCTGATGCTGTCCAGCCAGGAGCACCGCCGCGACGACCCGAACTGGCTCAGCATCGGCCGCGGCCCGTGGGACTACGACGGCCGGGAGAGCTTCGTGCGGCTGGACCGCGTGCTCGACGTGCCCGAGGAGGGCATCCGCCGCGAGGGTGCGATCCTGCCGCGGCCGGCGTTCGAGGTCGTCGCCGCCCGGCTGCGCGCCGATTACTCCTGGAACTAGCGGAATCCTGGGAGCTAGCGGGGCTCCCGCCACATCTTCCACAGCGTCGGCCCGTCGGGCACGGTGATCTCACCGGTGACCCGGAACCCGAACCGCTCGTAGTACGGGACGTTGTCCGGGTTGCTGGACTCCAGATACGACGGGCAGTACTCGGCGTCGCAGCGGTCCAGCCGGGACCGCATCAGCGCGTGACCGTATCCGGCGCCGCGCACCGTCGGATCGGAGCCGATCACCGCGAGATACCAGTGCGGCTCCTCGGGGTGCTGCGCGTGCATCAGGTCCATGAGTTGCTGAGCGCGCGGCACGTGTCTGCCCAGCGCCCGCAGGAAGCCGGGCATCATGCGCAGCTCCTGCAGCCGCGACTGTCGCCAGCCGCCGGGCGGATCCCACAGCGCCGCCGCGCCGAGGTGAGTGCCGCCGGCCACCTCGGGCGCACCGCTGCGCAGATAGTGGTGGCGGATCATGGTGGCGAACATCCGCGGCAGCGCCCGCGCGCGGGCGGCCGGCTCAGGCACCACCCACATCATCACGGGGTCGTCCTGGAACGCCCGCGCCAGCACACGCGCCATCGACTGCAGGTCGCGGCGCTGCGCCGCGGCCACCGCGACGTCAGCCACGGGTGATGTAGGCCTGCAGCTGCTCCTGCTGCGCTTCGAGCTCTTCCATCCGGGTCTTGACCACGTCGCCGATGCTAACGATTCCGACCAGCCTGCCGTTGTCCATCACCGGCACGTGGCGCACCCGGTTGTTGGTCATCAGCGCGCTGAGGCTGTCGACGGTGTCGTCGGGTGAGCACGTCGCCACCAGCGACGTCATGATCTCCGACACCGGACAAGTCAGCAGGTCGGCGCCGCGACGGTGCAGCGCACGCACCACGTCGCGCTCGGAGACAATGCCGGCCAGGCCGTCGGGCGAGACGACCACCATGGCCCCGATGTTGTGCACCGCCAGCTCGGTGAGCAGACCGGCCACCGAGGTCTGCGGGGTGATCGTCGCGACCGCCGACCCCTTGCTCCGCAACACATCCGCGATCCGCATCAGAGCCTCCTTGTGATGTACCTCACAGGCTAGGACGCTTTCCGGCCCGGCGGTAGGGATTCGACGTTGCAACAGGGTCACAGGCGGCCGGAATAGCGGGCCGACGCCGCTGGTTTCCGACGCCATGAGCACTGCCATGAGCACTTCGGAGGACAGACGACGCGTGCCCGTGATCGAGCTGGGCGACAACCTGACCGTCAGCGCGATGGGGTTCGGGGCGATGGCCCTGACCCCGGTTTACGGGGAGGTCGACGACGACGAGTCGCTGGCCACCCTGCACCGCTGCCTGGACCTCGGGGTGACGTTCATCGACACCGCCAACATCTACGGCAACGGCGACAACGAGCGGTTGATCGCGCGGCTGCTGGCCGACCGGCGCGACGAGGTCACCCTCGCCACCAAGTTCGGGATCACCGGCAACCCGGCCGACCGCGCGGCGGGCCGCCCGACTGTGCGCGGCGACGCCGCCTACGTCCGGCGGTGCGCCGACGAGAGCCTGCAACGGCTGCAGACCGAGGTGATCGACCTGTACTACATGCACCGCCGGGACACCACCGTGCCGATCGAGGAGACCGTCGGCGCGATGGCCGAACTGGTCGCCGCGGGCAAGGTCCGCCACCTCGGGCTGTCCGAGGTCACCGCCGACGAGCTGCGCGCCGCCGTCGCGGTGCACCCGATCGCCGCCGTGCAGAGCGAGTGGTCGATCTGGAGCCGCGACGTCGAGCGCCGGGTCGTGCCGGCGGCCGCCGAACTCGGCGTCGGGTTCGTGCCGTACTCGCCGCTGGGCCGCGGGTTCCTCGCGGGTGCGGTCCGATCACCGGCGGATCTGGCGTCGACCAACGACTTCCGGCGCACCATGCCGCGGTTCCGCGACGGCGCGCTGGAGGCCAACCTCAAGGTCGTCGACGCCGTCACCGCGGTCGCCGAACAGCAGCAGGCCACGCCCGCCCAGGTCGCGCTGGCGTGGCTGCGCCACCGCGCCGAGGAGCTCGGGGTGACCGCGGTGCCGATCCCCGGCACGCGCAGGGCGTCGCGGGTGGAGGAGAACCTGGGTTCGCTGGACGTAGAGCTGACCCCCGAGCAGCGCGACGTCCTCGCCGCCGCCGGGTCCGCCGTGAGCGGCACCCGGTTCGAGGATCTGACCTGGGTGTCGGCCGGCCGCGAATAACCCGAATTCGACGCCGGCGTCAGGTATATCTGGGCCCATGATCGAGGTGACCCTGCTCGGTACCGGCAGCCCAATCCCCGACGCGCGGCGCGCGGGCCCGTCGACGCTGGTGCGTGCCGGCGGGCAGACGTTCCTGGTGGACTGCGGCCGCGGGGTGCTGCAGCGGCTGACCACCGCCGGAGTCGGGGCCAACCAGCTCTCGGCGCTGCTGCTAACCCACTTCCACAGCGACCACATCGCCGAGCTGGGTGACGTGCTGATCACCCGCTGGGTGTCGACGTTCACTCCGGATCCGCCGCCGCTGCCGATCATCGGGCCGCCGGGCACCCGCGAGCTCGTCGACGCCATGCTCAAGGCGTTCGCGTTCGACATCAGCTACCGGATCGCCCACCACGACGACCTCACCGCCCCGCCCCCGGTCACGGTTCTCGAGTACACCGAGGGCGAGGTGTGGAACAGCGACGGGGTGACGATCCGGGTGGCGCCGACGGACCACCGGCCGGTGACGCCGACCATCGGGTTCCGCGTCGAGCACGACGGCGCTTCGGTGGTGCTGGCCGGCGACACGGTGCCGTGCGCGAGCCTTGACGAACTGGCCAGGGGTGCGGGGGCGTTGGTGCACACCGTGATTCGCAAGGACCTGGTCGAGCAGATGCCGATGCAGCGGATCCGCGACATCTGCGGTTACCACTCGTCGGTCGAACAGGCCGCCCAGACCGCGACGCGCGCCGGGGTCGGGATCCTGATCCTCACCCACTATGTGCCCGCGATCGCGCCCGGCCAGGAGGACGAGTGGCGCGCGCTGGCCGCAGCCCACTTCGAGCGGCAGATCGAACTCGGCGACGACCTGCACACCGTCGACGTGCACCCCGGGGTGAGCCGGCCAGCCGACTGAGCGCCGCGTCACGCCAGCCGGGTGATCTCCACGACCACGTCGAGATCGGTGGACCCCTCGCCGGAGTAGATGCCCTTCAGCGGCGTGACGTCGGCGTAGTCGCGGCCCACCCCGACGCTGACGTACTGCTCGGTGATCTCCGAGTCGTTGGTCGGGTCGTAGTCCCACCAGCCGCCGGTCCACGCCTGCACCCAGGCGTGGCTCTGCCCGTCGATGGTGTCGCCGATCACCGCCTTGCGCTTCGGGTGCAGATACCCCGACACATAGCGGGCCGGAATTCCCATGGAGCGCAACAGGATCAGGGTCAGGTGCGCGAAGTCCTGGCACACCCCCTTGCCCTCGCGCAGCGCGTCGAGCCCCGACGAGTGCACCCCGGTGGTGCCGGGCACGTAGTCCAGCTCACTGCGCACCCACTGGGCGGCGGCCAGCACCGCCTCCTGCGGGGAGTGGTCACGCGCGATCCGCTTGCCCACCCGCGCGATCCGCTTGCTCGCCGGGGTGTAGTGCGTCGCGGTCAGTACCTCGTCGAACCGGTCGATCACCCGCTCGCTGGCCAACTCCTCCCAGTCGACCTCCTTGTCGGGTCGCTCACCGGAGTCGGTCTCCACCACCGACGATGACGTCACCTCCAGTTCGGTGTGCGGCGCGTGCAGGTCGAACGCCGTCACCGCGGTCCCCCAGTAGTCGATGTAGCGGTACGACCGGGTGGCCGGCACCGTCTCGACGCGGTTGAGGATGACGTTCTGGCGTGAGTCCGACCTCGGCGTCAGCCGCGCCTCGTTGAACGACGCGGTCACCGGCGACTTGTACGCATACCCGGTCGAGTGCACCACCCGCAGTCGCCACATGTCAGATCTCACCTTCCTCGATGACCAGCGACTCGCGCTTGCCCGCGTCGTGCCACGCCACCCAGGGCGCGGCGTGGAAGTACTGCACCGCCAACGCCTCTCCGACGTCGAAGCAGGTCTTCTGCAGGTGGGCCAGACGCTCCTCCAGCGACTCCAGCAGCACGCCGGGGCGCATGAACTCCAACTCGCTGCGGGCGCGCCCCAGCAGCCGCTGCGCCTCGGCGGTGGCGCCGAGCCGGTTGTGCGGGCGCTTCATCAGCTCGTCGAGGCTGTGCTCGGCCAGCCGCAGCGAGAAGAAGATCGACCGCGGGAACAGCCGGTCGAGCATCATGAACTCGACCACCCGCCCGGCGTCGAGCACACCACGGTAGGTGCGCAGGTAGGTGTCGTGGGCGCCGGCGGAACGCAGCAGCGTCACCCAGGTCGGCGACGACGCGCTGTCACCGACGCGGGACAGCAGCAGCCGCACCGTCATGTCGACGCGCTCGATCGCGCGACCCAGCACCATGAACCGGTAGCCGTCGTCGCGCGACAGCGTCGAATCGGCCAGCCCGGCGAACATCGCCGCCCGGCCCTCGATGTAGGACAGGAACTCGTGCGGGCCCAGGCGCTTGGCGGCGCGTTCCTTCTCGGCCAGCGCGTTGTAGGTGGTGTTGAGGCACTCCCAGATCTCGGTCGAGGTGACTTCCCGTGCGCCGCGGGCATTTTCCCGCGCCGCCGAGATGGCGTCGACGATCGAGCCCTGGGTGCCGCGGCTGAACGCGACGATGTCGGTCAGCGACCACACATCCAGCGGATGGTCGGGCGGGGTCATGCCCAGCACGCGCAGCAGGGTGCGCGACGTCTGGTTGGGGTCGACGCTGGAGTCCTCCAGCAGCTGGTGCACGGTGACGTCGAGGATGCGCGCGGTGTCATCGGCGCGTTCGACGTAGCGGCCGATCCAGTACAGCGATTCCGCGTTGCGGGCCAACATCAGATCTCACCGCCTCACTGCTGCTGTTGCTGCTGGTCCTGGTTCAGGTTCTCCGTGGGAGAACCCTTGCCGCGCGGGGGTTTCGGCAGTGACCGCACCACCTCGGCGGCGGCCAGCTCCCGGTCGGCGCCCGACGTGCGCGACGCCAGCACCCAGGTGTCCTTGGAGCCGCCGCCCTGGCTGGAGTTGACCACCAGCGAGCCCTCCGGCAGCGCGACGCGGGTCAGCCCGCCCGGCAGCACCCACACCTCGTCGCCGTCGTTGACCGCGAACGGGCGCAGGTCGACGTGCCGGGGCACCAACTGGTCGCCGATCTTGGTGGGCACCGTCGACAGCTGCATCACCGGCTGGGCGATCCAGCCCCGCGGGTCGTTGCGGATCTTCTTGGCGACGGCGTTGAGTTCCTTCTCCGAGGCCTCCGGGCCGAAAACGATGCCGTACCCGCCGGATCCCTCCACGGGTTTGAGGACGAGTTCGTCGATGCGGTCGAGCACCTCCTCGCGTTCGTCGTCGAGCCAGCAGCGGTAGGTGTCGACATTGGCCAGCAGTGGTTTCTCCCCCAGGTAGTACTCGATGATCGTCGGCACGTAGGTGTAGACGAGCTTGTCGTCGCCGACCCCGTTACCCACCGCGCTGGAGATCACCACGTTGCCGGCGCGGGCGGCGTTGAGCAGGCCGGCCACCCCGAGCACGGAGTCCGGCCGGAACTGCATCGGGTCCAGGAACGCGTCGTCGATGCGCCGGTAGATCACGTCGACCTGGCGTTCCCCCTCGGTGGTGCGCATGTAGACGACGTTGTCGCGGCAAAACAGGTCGCGGCCCTCGACGAGCTCCACGCCCATCTGGCGGGCCAGCAGCGAGTGTTCGAAGTAGGCGGAGTTGTAGACCCCGGGGGTGAGCACGACGACGGTCGGGTCGGCCTCGTTGGTGGCGGCGGCCTTGCGCAGGGCGCGCAGCAGATGCGAGGAGTAGTCGCCGACCGCGCGGACCCGGTGGGTGGCGAACAGGTTCGGGAACACCCGCGCCATGGTGCGGCGGTTCTCCATGACGTAGGACACACCCGACGGTGAGCGCAGGTTGTCCTCGAGCACCCGGAAGTTGCCCTGGGCGTCGCGGATCAGGTCGATGCCCGCGACGTGGATGCGCACCCCGTTGGGCGGGGTGATGCCCGCGGCCTGCCGGTGAAAGTGCTCACAGGAGGTGACCAGCCGGCGCGGGATGACCCCGTCGCGCAGAATCTCCTGCTCGCCGTAGATGTCGTCGAGGTAGAGCTCAAGCGCCTTGACGCGCTGGATGATGCCGCGCTCGAGCCGGGTCCACTCGGCGGCGGAGATGACGCGCGGCACCAGGTCCAGCGGGAACGGGCGCTCCTGCCCGGACAGCGAGAACGTGATGCCCTGGTCGGTGAACGCCCGGCCCAGCGCCTCGGCGCGGGCCTCCAGCTCGGAGGCGTCCGACGGGGCGAGCTCGGTGTAGATCCCCTTGTAGGGACCGCGGACGTTGCCCTGGGCGTCGAACATCTCGTCGAACGCCTCGGCGTAACTGCCCCGGTTGCTGTACCCGGCAAAGACTCCCTCGTAGCGTTTGGGGGCGCTGCGGTTGGTGCGAGACGATCGGGCGGCAGCGGTCGGGAGCGTTCTGGCGGTCACCCCTGTCATGCTGCATTACTTCCGGCGTTCCGGCAGGTTAGGCGGCCCACTTTGGGGAATTGCCCGTCCCGCTGGTAACCTGAACCCTCGCTGCCCTCGCACGGGCGCCTACCAGACTTTGGGAAACCCTTACCGGATTTACGAAGGACTACACGCGTGGCCAACATCAAGTCGCAGGAAAAGCGGATTCGGACGAACGAGAAGCGCCGTCTGCGCAACAAGGCGGTGAAGTCGTCGCTGCACACGGCGGTCCGCCACTTCCGCGAGGCCGTCGCCGAGGGCGACAAGGACAAGGCCGCCGAACTGCTCGCCGCGACCAGCCGCAAGCTGGACAAGGCCGCCAGCAAGGGCGTCATCCACAAGAATCAGGCCGCCAACCGCAAGTCCGCTCTGGCGCACGCCTTCAACAAGCTCTGATCGCCCGCCGCGCACCGCGCGGCGCGCTCCCAGTCTGGTAAGTCGCCCACTAGTCCTCGACTAGCTGGGCGACTTTTCTGACCGCGGCCTCCAACGCGTATTCGGCGTCGGCCGCCGCACCCTTGACGTCCGCGTTCAGCGCGGCCACCACCCGCATCGCCTCGGCGATCGTGGTGCGCGACCACCGCCGCGACTGCTTCTGTGCCTTCTGCACCCGCCACGGCGGCATGCCCAGCTCCGACGCCAGCCGGTACGGGTCCCCCGACATCGGCCCCACCCGCGCGATGGTGTGCACCGCCTCGGCCAGCGCGTCGGCGAGCACCACGTGCGGTTCGCCGCGCAGCATCGCCCACCGCAGCGCCTCCGCCGCACCCGCGACGTCGCCGACGACCGCCTTGTCGGCGATGTCGAACCCCTTCACCTCCGCCTTGCCGGAGTGGTAGCGGCGCACCGCCGCGGCGTCCACCGCGCCGCCGGTGTCGGTGACCAGCTGCGACACGGCGGCGGCCAGTTCCCGGATGTCGGAGCCGATCGCGTCGAGCACCGCGGTGACGGTGTCGTCGTCGACCTTGCACTTGAGCGACTTGAACTCGCGGCGCACGAAGTCGGCGCGCTCACTGGCCTTGGTGATGCGGGCACACGGATGCACCTGGGCGCCAAGCTTCTTGAGCTGCTCGGCCAGCGCCTTGGCCCGGCCCCCGCCGGAGTGCACGACGACGAGCATGATGCCCGGCGGCAGGTCGGCGGCCGCGTCGGCGATGAGTTTGACGGCGTCCTTCCCCGCCTCGGCGGCGGATTCGAGCACCACGATGCGCTCCTCGGCGAACAACGACGGGCTCAGCAGCTCGGCGAGCTCGCTGGTGCTGACCTCGCCGGCGCGCAGCCGGTCGACCGGAACATCCTGGGTGCCCGCCCGTTTGCGGGCACCGCGCAACACGGCCGCGACGGCCCGTTCGACCAGAAGCTCCTCATCACCGAGCACCAGGTGCAACCGCGACTCTTCGCTCACCCTGCGATCGTGTCATGTCAGCCCGACAGTCCCGACACCGTCCACGCCATCACCGCCAGTGCCGTCGCACACACCACGGCCCGGCCCGCGCGGAAGCGCCAGGACACCGCCGCGGCGGCCCCGGCGGCCGCGACCAGCACCGCCCCGGGCAGGCCCGACGGCACCGGCACCGCGGCGCCGGGCACCGCGGCGGTCCACCGCGACACCTGCAGCAGCCACCACAGTTCGGGCCCGGTGAACCGGATCAGCAGCTCCGCCCCGGCCGGCCACAGCGGGCTCAGCGCGGCCGCGGCGGTGCCCAGGACGGTGATCGGCGCGATGACCGGCGCCGCCGCCAGGTTGGCCGCGACCGCCACCACGCTGACCATTCCGGCCATCCCGGCGACCAGCGGCGCGGTGACCAGCTGGGCGGCGACCGCGACGCTGACCGCGGCGGCCAGCGGTTTGGGCCAGCCGCGGGCGATCAGCCGCTGCGTCCACACCGGGGCGATCACCACCAACGCCGCGGTCGCCGACACCGACAACGCGAACCCGATGTCGACGGCCAACTCCGGCGCGGCGACCATCAGCACCAGCACGCTGGCCGCCAGCGCCGGCATCGCCTGCCTGCCCCGGTGTGACAGCACGGCCAGCAGCGTGATCGCCCCCATCACCGCGGCACGCAGCACGCTCGCCGACGGCTGCACCACGACGACGAACCCCACCAGCGCGACCGCGGCCAGCCCGACCGCCACCCGCGGGCCGACCAGCACCGCGGTCAGCAGCACCGCCCCGCAGACGATCGTGACGTTGGCGCCCGACACCGCGGTCAGATGCGTCAGACCCGAGGTCTTGAAGTCGGCGACGGTCCGGCGCGGCACCGCCGAGATGTCGCCGAGGACCAGCGCGGGCAGCATCGCCGCCTGGTCGGCGGGCAGTGCCCGGCGCGCGGCGGCGGCGAACTCGGCGCGCACCCCGTGGGCGGCGCGGTGGATCGGGGCGGCCCGCCCGACCGCCGGGCGGCCGGTGACCGACAGCACCGCGACGGTGAGGTCGCGGCGGGTCGGGGCGCTGATCCGGGCCCGCACCCGCACCGGGGTGCCCACCGTCAGGTCCGCGACGTCGCGGCCCGCGGCGAACACCACCACGTCGCCGGTGGTCCGCCGGTCGTCAACCTGCAGCAGGGCGGCGCGGAACATCGCGCGGTGACCGCCGACGATGCGCGGTGTCTCGGTCGGGGCGACGACGACGGTGGCGACCGTCCCGTAGCGCTGCGTGATCGGGTGGCCGCGCACCTGCCCGACCTGCAGGGCCACCGCCAGCGCGAACGTCGCTGCCACCACCGCCACCGCGGCCAGGCCCGGGCCGACGCGCCGCGGTTCGTCACGGCGGGCCCACCAGCCGGCCGCCGCGGACACGGCGACGGCGGCGACAGCGGTGAGCCCCGCGCCCGCCGGCGGCCACAGGATGCCGGCGGCGGTGACCGTCCAGGCCGTCGCCGCGGCCGGGACCAGCCGCAGATCCAGCGGCGCCGCACCGGGCTCGGGCACCGCGGTCACACATGGACGTGCGGGCGCAGTTTCTCCAGCCGCGCGGGTCCGATGCCGTCGACGGCGGAGAGCTGGTCGACGCTGGTGAACCGGCCGTTGGCCTCGCGCCAGGCGATGATCGCCGCGGCGGTGACGGGGCCGACGCCGGGTAGCGCGTCGAGTTGGTCGGCGGTGGCGGTGTTGAGGTCCACCGTGCCGCCGCCGGACGCGTCAGGGGCGTCGGCGGCCCCGGCCCCGGCGCCCGCGGGTGTCTCCGCGGTGACCGAGCTGCCCATCACCGTCGGCTGTCCCGGCGGCGCCGCGATCCCCACCACGATCTGCTCGCCGTCGCCGAGCTTGCGCGCCAGGTTGAGACCCAGCAGGTCCGCTCCGTCCAGCGCGCCGCCCACCGCGTCGAGCGCGTCGGCGATGCGCGCGCCGGGTTTCAGCGTGACCAGCCCCGGCCGGTGCACCAGCCCCACCACGCTGACCACCACCGCGGTGTCGGTTTCCGGCGGCAGGGACGACTCCGCTGAAACCTCCTGCACCGGCGGCAGTTTCGCCGCGGCGACCGCGGGCGCGTCGCCGCGCACCACGACGAACACCGTGACCAGCACCGCGAGCACCCCGACAGCGGCCAGGGCGAGCACACCGGCACGGCCCGGATCGGCGCGCACGGCGGCCCACCAGCCGGCCGCACCGGTGGCCGGGGTGTCGGGCAGCCAGCGGGCCAGCGCGGTGTCCGGCGGGGTGTCGGATTCGCCGTCGGGATCGGAGTCGGTGTCGGCATCGGTGACAGCACCGAGACGGCGCTGCAGACGGTCGGCAGGCAGTTCGGTTCGCATGGCCCGAACGCTAGGCGCGCACCCCGACGCGTGGACCCGCCACCGCGGCACGGCGACGCGCCCTGGGGATGAAATCACCGTTGGGGATAACCGGGGTGTCTACAGTGTCGGTGTGGATCGTCGAGTGCCGGCCGTCGCCGGCATCGCGTTCGCGGTCTTGTACGGCATTGCGCTCGCGGCGGTTCCGGCGCTGCCCGGTATCGACCAGCCGGGTCTGGAGATCGTCACCCACATCAACGCGCACGCCACCGCGATGCGGACGCAGGCGCTGCTGCTGGCCTTCGGGTCGCTGGCGCTGGTGGTGGTGATGGCGCACGCCCGCGACCGGCTCACCGGACCGTACGCGTTCATGTTCACCATCGGCTCGGCGGCGGTGCTGGTCGAGGTGACCCTGGCGACGTGGTTCACCGGCGGGCTGGCCCTGCATCCGGCGGAGCTGGGTTCGGGCACCGCGCGCACGCTGGCCGACGTCGTCGCCATGTTCGGTCCGGTGCTGACCGCGGCGAACATCATGGTCGCGGTGCCGATCCTGTTGGCCGCGAACGACGGTCGGTTCCCGCGCTGGGTCGGCATCGCCGCGGCGGTCTTCGCCGTCGAGCAGCTGCTGGAGACCATCACGATCATCGGGCCCCCAGGCAGCTTCATCTCACCGGGCGGGCCGATGAACCACTGGCTGGGCGGGCCGCTGTTCATCGTGTTCTTCCTGGTGCTCGGGGTGTCGCTGGCGCTGCCCGAGGACTGGTCGCCGCGCTTGGCGCGCACGGCCCCGGCTCCCACCCACGAGGACCCCGCCCGCGAGGACACAGAGAATCCGGACACAGAAACCCCGGACACCGAGGATCCGGGTGACGACGGGGCGGACGAGCAGACCGGCGGCTCCGACGAGCCCGAGACCCCGCGCGGCTGATCCTCGTCCGAGCCGCCGTCGGTCCACATGCTGACCGATTAGCATTCCCCCGATGGCAACGTTGCAGCGCTACACCGACCGTCGGGTACTGATCACCGGGGCCGGCTCCGGCATCGGTCAGGCGACGGCACTGCGGATCCTGTCCGAGGGCGGCACCGTCGTCGCCGCCGACATCAGCGAGGCCGGGCTCGCCGACACCACCGCCAAGGCGGGCGACACCGGCGGCCGGTTGACCCCCGTCGAACTCGATGTGAGCAGCGAGGAGTCGGTGGTCGCGGGCGTGGCGCGTGCGGTCGAGGTGCTCGGTGGGCTCGACGCCCTGGTCAACGCGGCGGGCATCCTGCGCTCGTCGCACTTCACCGACACCACGCTGGCCGACTTCGAACAGGTGCTGCGGGTCAACCTGATCGGCACATTCCTGGTCACCAGGGAAGCCGTCCCGGCGCTGCGCGACGGCAACGCACCCGCGGTGGTCAACTTCAGCTCCACCTCGGCGTCCTTCGCGCACCCGTACATGGCCGCCTACGCCGCGTCCAAGGGTGGTATTCAGGCGATGACGCACACGCTGGCGCTGGAGTACGCCAAGGCCGGCATCCGGTTCAACTGCGTGCAGCCGGGCTCGATCTCGTCGGGAATGACCGACGGCACAGGCGAATCCAAGCAGAGCATCGGCCCGGGACTTCCCGAGGACGCGGACTTCTCGCTGTTCACCAAGATCACGCCGACGTTGCCGGTCGAGGGCGGCGCGCTGTTCGCCCGGCCCGACGCCGTCGCCGCCGTCGTCGCCATGCTCGCGGCCCCGGAGGCCTACTTCGTCACCGGCACCGAAGTCCGGATCGACGGTGGCACCCATATGTAGGCACCCGTATGTGAGGAGACACCGTGGCGACACCCCTGCGCGTGATTCAGTGGACCACCGGCAATATCGGCCGCCGCTCCCTGCACGCGATCATCGGCCGCGATGACATGGAGCTGGTGGGCGTGTACGCGCACGGCCCGGAGAAGGTCGGGGTGGACGCCGCGGAGCTGGCCGGGTGGCCGGAGCCGACGGGGATCAAGGCCACCAACGACATCGACGAGCTGCTGGCGCAGGAACCGGACGCGTGCTGCTACAACCCGTTGTGGCCCAACATCGATGAGCTGGTGCGGCTGCTGGAGGCCGGGGTCAACGTATGTTCCAGCGCGGCGTGGATCACCGGCGGCAAGCAGACCCCGCAGGACCTCGAGCGGATCCGGAAAGCCTGCGAGAAGGGCAATTCCACGATCTTCGGCAGCGGCGCTCACCCGGGGATCTCCAACATGGTGGGCATGGTGCTGTCGGGCTGCTGCGAGCGGGTCGACGAGATCCGCATCACCGAGTCGGTGGACTGCTCCACCTACGAGTCGGCGGGCACCCAGAAGGCGATGGGCTTCTCGCAGGATCCCGACACCCCGGGCCTGGCCGAGAGCGTGCGCCGCGAGAGCGAGGTGTTCGCCGAGTCGGCGGCGATGATGGCCGACGCCATGGGTGTCACGCTCGACCGGATCACGTTCGACGTCGAGTTCAGTGTCGCCACAGACGATTCCGATCTGGGCTTCATGCAGATCCCGAAGGGCACGGTCGCCGGGGTGTACGGGTATCACCGCGGCTGGGTCGGTGACCGCAACGTGGTCAGCGTCGGGTTCAACTGGATCATGGGCTCGCACGTGACCCCGCCCAAACCGCTCGAGCACGGCCACGTCATCCAGGTGTTCGGGCTGCCGAACATGCGCACCGTGCTGCACTGCCTGCCGCCGAAGGACTGGACCGAACCCGGGTTCATGGGGCTGGGCATGATCTACACCGCGATGCCGGTGACCAACGCGGTGCCCGCCGTCGTCGCCGCCCCGCCGGGCATCGTGACGCTCAAGGATCTGCCGGTGATCACCGGCCGCCCCGCGCTGTAGGGGCGCGGGGGCGTTCAGGCCGACAGGTGCACGACGACGCCCGTCGTGCCGGCGCCGAGGTGGATCGCCAGCACCGGGCCCATGTCGGAGACTGTCAGCGACTCGATCTGCGGCAGCCGATCCGTCAGCGCCGCACCGATTTCCGCGGCGGCGTCGTGGTTGTCGACGTGGTGCACCGCGATCGAGGCCCGGCGCTCCCCCACGGTGCCGACCACCCGTTCGATCATCGCGGCGTGCGCCTTGCTGATGGTGCGGATGCGCTGGTCGAGCACCAGGCGGCCGTCGACGTCCAGGCACAGCAGCGGTTTCACCGACAGCGCGGTGCCCAGCCACGACGCCGCCGTGCCGATCCGGCCGCTGCGCCGCAGGTTGTCCAGCCGGTGCACCGTGAGAAACGCATGCGTGCGTTCGACGGCCGCGCGCGCCGTCGCCTCCACCGCGTCCAGCCCCTCCCCCGCGGCGGCCGCCCGCGCGGCGGCCAGCGTGATGAAGCCGACGCCCATCGCCGCTGAACGCGAATTCACCACGCGCACCGACGATCCGAACTCACGGGCGACACCCACCGCGGTGCTGTAGGTGCTCGACAGCGCCGCCGACAGGTGCACCGCCACCACCCCGTCGCCGCCGCTGTCGCGCAGTGCCTGCTGATAGGTCTCGGCGAGATCGGCGGGCGACACCCCGGATGTGCTGGCCTTCGGCACGTCGTGGATGTCGTAGGGCACGTCGTCGACCCCGTCGCGCAGATCGACGGAGTCGACCAGCACGTGCAGTGGGACCTGCCGGATGTCCCACTGTTTGCGCTCGTCGGGCGTCAACCGCGACGACGAGTCGGTGACGACGACTACGGACATGAGATCCCGGCTTCGGCGAGCGCCTTGAGCATCAGGTCGGCCACCGCCCGGTGTCCCTCGAAGTTCCAGTGGATGCCGTCGGGGTTGCCCCGGCCGGTCATCACCTCGTCCTCCACCGCGGCCTTGAGGTCGACGAGCGGAATGTCGTGCTGCTGCGCCCACCGCGTGATGGCCCGCACGGTGCCGTCGCGGCCGGTGTGCACCTTGCCGTAGGTCTCGGCGATGTGCACCGACGGCAGGCACGCCACGATCGGGATGCCGGGACGGTTGAAATCGATGGCGCCGCGGGTCATCTCGAGGTACTCGGCGGTCAGGTGCGGCGGCAGGGCGGTGCGCGCCACCGGCGACAGCCGCGGCTGCAGCCAGCCGTAGGCGTCGCGCACCCAACGCCGCAGTGTCGGCGGGCGCACGTAGCGGATCAGCTCGCGCAGCGCGGTCGGCAGCGGCGACGGCAGCGAGTCCATCCCGCCGGTGGCGAACACCACCGCCCCGGCGCGCGGCAGCGCCGCCCAGGCCCGCGGATCCTGCGTCGCCGCCCACCACACGTCGCGGCAGGTCCAGCCGATCCGCCCGATCAGCTCGACATCCCAGTCCAGTTGATCGGCAACGATGTTGGGCCAGATTCGCGGGTCGTCGGCGGGAAGTCCCCCGGTCGGGCCGTAGTAGGACAGCGAGTCGCAGAAGACCAGCAGCGTCGGCCGCTCGGCCGCCGGTTCAGAGGACATCGTTGGCCACCTGCGCCGAGGCGTTCCACACGTCGAGCCGCCAGCGGATCTCCTCGGGCGGCGCGTCGACGGCGCTGTGCCCGGACAGCTGCACCCAGCTGGCGTTGCCCATCCCACCCAGGATCGGCCAGTTGTCCACCGGCAGGTCCAGCAGCGCCGCGGTCAGCGCCGCGATCAGACCGCCGTGAGCGACCAGCACCACCGGACGTCCGGCGTCGGCGCCCGCCTGGTCCAGGCCCCACTCGGGGAGCTCACCGATCAGGTCGGCGACCGCGGGTTTGCTGCGCGCGGCGACGTCGACGCGGCTCTCCCCGCCCGGCGGGGCCCAGCGGGAGTCGTTGCGCCACACCAGCCGGGCGCCCGGTGCCCTCGCGTCGACCTCGAGGTGGGTCAGGCCCTGCCACTCCCCCAGGTGGGTCTCGCGCAGCCGCTCGTCGGTGCGCACCGCCACCCCGCTGCGCTCGCTGAGCGCGACCGCGGTGTCGAACGCGCGCCGCAGATCCGACGACCAGATCGCCAGCGGCTGACGTTTGGCCAGCACCTCGGCGGCGGCGACCGCCTGCTCGCGGCCGAGGTCGGTCAGGTCGGTGTCCAGCTGCCCCTGCATCCGGCTGCCGGCGTTGTACTCGGTCTGCCCGTGCCGCAGCATCACCAGCCGGCGCACCCTCACTGCGCGTCCTCCCGGGGGACGTCGAGGTCGACCGGAATGGTCGGGCAGTCCTTCCACAACCGGTCCAGCGCATAGAAATTGCGCTCGTCCTGGTGCTGGATGTGCACGACGATGTCGACGTAGTCCAGCAGCACCCACCGGCCCTCCCGGGTGCCCTCCCGGCGCGCGGGCTTGTACCCGGCCAGCCGCATCTTCTCCTCGACCTCGTCGACGATCGCGTTGACCTGCCGGTCGTTGGAGGCCGAGGCGATCACGAAGCAGTCGGTGATGACCAGCTGGGTGGAGACGTCGATGACGACCACGTCGTCGGCGAGTTTGGACGCGGCCGCCTGTGCGGCCACGGTGGCCATGCGGACGGCTTCGTCGGAGGCGCTCATTGGTGATTCCCCTGGGTTGTGAGTGGTTCGTCGGCCTGTCCGGTGGCATGTGCGCCGACGTAGAGCTTGCGTTTGGCCACGTACTGGACGACGCCGTCGGGCACCAGGTACCAGATCGGCCGGTTCTCCCGGGCCCGCTTGCGGCAGTCGGTCGACGAGATCGCCAGCGCGGGCACCTCGACGAGGGTCAGCGCGTCGGCGGGCAGCTGTTGGGTGGCCGCCGCGATGTGGCTGGCGTCCAGTTCGTATCCGGGTCGGCTCACCCCGATGAAGCTCGCGATCGCGAACATCTCCTCCCAGTTCTGCCACGTCAGGATCGACGCCAGTGCGTCGGCCCCGGTGATGAAGAACAGATCGGCGTCGGGGTTGAGCGCGTGCAGGTCGCGCAGGGTGTCCTTGGTGTAGGTCGGGCCGCCGCGGTCGATGTCGACGCGGCTGACCGAGAAGCGCGGGTTGGACGCGGTCGCGATGACCGTCATCAGGTAGCGGTCCTCGGCCGGGCTGACGTCGCGGCCCTTCTGCCACGGCTGACCGGTCGGCACGAACACCACCTCGTCGAGCGCGAACAGATCGGCCACCTCGCTGGCCGCGACGAGGTGGCCGTTGTGGATGGGGTCGAACGTCCCACCCATTACGCCGAGCCTGCGCCGAGGAGCCACGAATAGCCAGCTTACGGGACCCTCCCTCGCACCTCAGACCGGTGAGAGCCGATGGGCGCCGAGCCGTTCGGACACCTCGAACGACGCCCGGTCGGCGCGGTACACGTCGCGCGCGTACTCCACACAGCGGCCGGAGGCGTCCTCGGTGCGCCGGGTCAGCAGCGTGCCCGCCGATCCGGCGCGCACGCCGAGCTGGGCGCTGGAGGCGTCGTCGAGCACGATCGACTCGAGCACCGCGGTCGAGCGGGCCAGGTCAAGGCCGTAGCGGTCGCGCAGCACCGCCCACAGCGAGCCGTCGCCGGGATCGTCGAGGATGCCCGGGGTCAGGTCGGCGGGCAGGAACGTCGTCTCCAGGGCGAACGGCACGTCGTCGACGGTGCGCAGCCGGTGGAACACGTGCACCATCGCGCCGCCCTCCAGGCCGAGCGCGTGCTGCACCGCGGGCGTGGGGTGCTGGTGTTCGGCCCACAGCAGCCGCGCCGCCGGGCGCCGGCCCAACCGCGACACCTCTTCGGAGAAGCTGCCGATGTGGAACCGCACCCGCGGCTCGGCGACGAACGTCCCGCGTGGCGGTTTGCGGTAGACCACGCCCTCGCTCTCCAGCAGCGACAGCGCCTGGCGGGCGGTCATCCGGCTGACCCCGTGTTGTTCGGCGAGCTCACGTTCGGACGGCAGCAGCGTATGGGGTCCGAGCTGCTCGGTTTCGATGCGATCGCGCACCAGGGCGGCGATCTGGATGTAGCGCGGAGTGGCCGGCGGCATGCCTCGAAGATAGCCGACGCGACGCGTCCAGTGGGGTGTCCACTCAGTAGCCCATGTGGTCTAGGCCACCGCGTTCTTGTTAACAGTCTGTTTCCGAGTTGACTGGTGTCAGAAGTTCCCCCAAACTCTGGTTCGACCACATGGTCTATACCACCGGAGGAGTTGATGGCAGATCACCTCGCGTCGGATTCCGCCGACGCCGCCGAGCTCGCCCAGTTCGGCTACAAACAGTCGCTGGAGCGGCACACCGGCAAGTTCGCGTCGTTCGCCGTGGCGTTCGCGTTCGTGTCGATCGCGACCGGCATCTTCACCACCTACGGGTCGGTGCTGAACTCATCGGGGCCGGTCGGCATCTGGACGTGGCCGATCGCGGTCGTCGGGCAGCTGGCGGTGGCGTTCGTGCTCGGCGCGCTGGCCTCCCGCATCCCGGTGACCGGCTACTACTACCAGTGGATGTCGCGGCTGGCGAACCCCGTACTGGGCTGGATCGTCGGCTGGATCTCGTTCGCGTTCCTGGCCATCAACGTCGTCGCGGTGGACTACACCATCGCCTCGACCATCCTGCCGGTGCTGCTGAACTACGAGAGCACCGCCAACATCGCCTGGGCGGTGACCGCCGGGGTGGTCTTCGTGCAGTTCCTGCTGGTGGCGCTGTCCACGCCGTGGGCCGAACGGGTCAACAACGGCTTCGTCACCCTCGAGCTGATCGGCATCGTCGCGCTGATCGTGCTGCTGGCCATCGTCTCCGCGGTGCGCGGCGGAATGAACGTCGACAACCTGTTCAGCAAGGGCGCGGTCGCCGTCGAGGGCTTCTGGCACTTCGGCGACCTGACCTCGGCGGGCCCGTGGATGCTGGGCTTCCTGCTCGGCGCGTTCACCATCGTCGGCTTCGAGTCGGCGGCCAACCTGGCCGAGGAGACCCACGACCCCGAGCGGGTGGTGCCCCGGTCCATGGTGCAGGCCGTCGTCGCCTCCGGTGTACTGGGCTTTCTGTTCCTGGCCGCGGTCACCGTCGCCGCCGGCGACCCGATCGCGCTGGCCCAGTCCGGCACCCCGATCGCCGACGTCATCCACTCCACGCTGGGTTCGGCGACCGCCACCCTGCTGTTGCTGTTCGTGGTGCTGGCCATCTTCGCCTGCGGCCTGGTCATCATGATCACCGGCGTCCGGCTGATCTGGGCGATGTCGCGTGACGAACGGTTCCCCGGCTGGCAGCAGTGGAACCAGATCTCGCCGCGGTTCCACACCCCGCTGAAGGCCGCGCTGCTGTATCTCGTTCTCGCCGAGACGATCCTGGCGGTGTTCTCGCACTCCGAGACCGCGCTGTACACGCTGTTCTCCGCGGCCACCCTGCTGCCGGCGGTGCTCTACGCCGCCGCGGTGGTGCTGTACCTGGCCAAGCGGAAGTCGTTGCCGCAGAACGGCAAATTCGACCTCGGCCGCTGGGAGATCCCGATCCTGGTGGTGTCGGTGGTGTGGCTGGTGTTCGAGCTGTCGCTGTTCCGCGACTCCAGCTTCGCCCAGGCCTGGGCCTACGTCGCGGTGACGCTGGCGGTCGGCGCGGCCTACCTTGGGTACCTGCTGGTCACCCGGGGTCGCGACGGGCTGACCATGCCGACGATGACCTCGATCGACGCCGAGCTCGGGGCCGGAGCCGAAAAGGGCTGACATGACACACCTGCTGGCCATCGACCAGGGCACCTCGGGCACCAAGGCCGCCGTCGTCTCCTACGACGACGGCGCCGCCCGGGTGCGCTCGGTCGCCGAGGTCACGCTGCGACCGGAGTACCTGCCGGGCGGCGGGGTCGAACAGGATCCCGAGGAGCTGTTCGACTCCGTCGTCACCGCCGGCCGCCGGGCACTGGCCGAGGCCGGCGTCGAGGTGGCCGCGGTGGCGCTGGCCAACCAGGGTGAGACGGTGCTGGCGTGGGACCGCGCCACCGGGCGCCCGCTCACCCCGGCGGTGGTGTGGCAGGACCGGCGCGCCGAGTCGGTGTGCGCACCGCTGGCGGCGTCGGCCGAACTGGTCTCCGGGCGCACCGGTCTGGTGCTCGACCCGTACTTCTCGGCGCCGAAGATGGCCTGGATCCGGGCCAACCTCACCCGCGACGGCGTCGTCACCACCACCGACACGTGGCTGGTGCACCGGCTGTGCGGGGCGTTCGTCACCGACGCCTCGACGGCCAGCCGGTCGCTGCTGGTGGACCTGGACACCGTCACCTGGGACGACGAGCTGGTCGAGCTGTTCGGGCTCGGCGGCGAGGCGCTTCCCGAGATCGTGGCCAGCGACCAGATCGTGGGCAGCACCGACGTTTTCGGCCCCCGCATCCCGGTGGCCGGGCTGATCGTGGACCAGCAGGCGGCCCTGCTGGCCGAGAGCTGCCTGGAACCCGGGTCGGCCAAGTGCACGTACGGCACCGGGGCGTTCCTGCTGGCCCAGCTGGGCCAGACCGCGACGCGGTCGGCGGCGGGTCTGACGACGTCGGTGGCCTGGCGGCTGCGCGGGTCCACCGACTACTGCATCGACGGGCAGGTCTACACCGCCGCCTCGGCGGTGCGCTGGGCGGTCGACCTCGGGCTGGTGCCGTCGGCCGACAAGCTGGACCTGGTGGCCGCCGCCGACAGCGCGGGCGTGCTGTGCGTGCCGGCGCTGGCCGGTCTGGCCGCCCCGTGGTGGGACAGTCAGGCCACCGCGTCGTTCACCGGGATGACGCTGTCGTCCGGGCGCGCCGAACTGGTGCGCGCGCTGCTGGAGGGCATCGCCGCTCAGGTTGCCGCGCTGGCGGATTCGGTGATCGCCGACATCGGCAGGCCGTTGACCCGGCTGCGGGTGGACGGGGGGCTGACCCGCTCGGCGGTGCTGATGCAGGCGCAGGCCGACCTCGCGCGCGTGCCGGTGGACGTGTACCCGTCGCTGCACGCGACCGCACTCGGTGCGGCGGCCTGCGCCCAGCTGGCGCTGCGGCCCGACCTCGGCGTCGCCGACGCCGTCGGCGGGTGGACACCCCAACGCACCTACGAACCTCAATGGTCCGACGACCGGGCCGCGGACTATCTGCGCCGCTGGCGAGCCGCCGCGCAGAACGCCCTGGCCCAGAAGGAGACACGGTGACCTATGTCGCCGACTTATGACATCGCGGTGATCGGCGCCGGCATCGTCGGCAGCGCGATCGCCCGGGAACTGGCCGGCACCCACCTGTCGGTCGCGCTGCTCGAGGCGCGCGACGACGTCGGCGACGGCACCAGCAAGGCCAACACCGCCCTGCTGCACACCGGGTTCGACGCCTCCCCCGGCACCCTCGAATCCCGGCTCGTGGCACGGGGATACGAGCTGCACGGCCGCTACGCCGAACAGACCGGGATTCCCGTCGAGCGCACCGGCGCGCTGCTGGTGGCCTGGACAGACGAGGAGCGCGACGCGCTGCCCGGCCTCAAGGCCAAGGCCGAGCGCAACGGCTACCACGCCTGCGAGATCGTCGACGCCGACGAGGTGTACCGGCGGGTCCCGGCGCTGGGCCCCGGCGCGCTGGCCGGGCTGACCGTGCCCGGGGAGAGCCTGATCTGCACGTGGACAACCAATCTGGCGCTGGCCACCGATGCGGTGCGCCGCGGCGCGCAGCTACGGCGGCGCGCCCGGGTCACCGGGGTGAGCGTCGGCGAGGACACCACCACCGTGCACACCACCGACGGTGACGTGACGGCCCGCTGGGTGATCAACGCCGCCGGCCTGGGCGCCGACCACCTCGACGCCGAGTTCGGTTATCACCGGTTCACCGTGACGCCGCGGCGCGGCGAGCTGCTGGTGTTCGACAAGCTGACCCGGCCGCTGGTGCCGCTGATCGTGCTCGCGGTGCCGTCGTCGCGCGGCAAGGGGGTGCTGGTCAGCCCGACGATCTACGGCAACGTGATGGTCGGCCCCACCTCGGAGAACCTCGAGGACCGCACGGCCACATGCACTTCCGAGGACGGCTTCGAGTTCCTGGTCCGCAAGGGCCGGGCGTTGATGCCCCAGCTGTTCGAGGACGAGATCACCGCGACCTACGCCGGGCTACGCGCCGCGATCGACAGCGACGACTACCTGATCGACCTCGACGCGCAGCAGCGCTACGTGCTGGTCGGCGGGATCCGCTCCACCGGCCTGACGTCGGGCATGGCGGTCGCCGAGTACGTCGCGGGGCTGCTCGCCGACGCCGGGGTTGACGTTACCGAACGCGCGGATCTGCCCGCGCCACCGCGGATGCCGAACATCGGCGAGAACGCGGTGCGGCCGTACCAGGACGCCGAGCGGGTCGCCGCCGATCCCGAGTACGGGCGGATCGTGTGCTTCTGCGAGCGGGTGAGCGCCGGCGAGATCCGCGACGCGTTCGCCTCCGACATCCCGCCCGCCGATCTCGACGGGCTGCGCCGCCGCACCCGGGTGATGAACGGGCGGTGCCAGGGCTTCTACTGCGGCGCGAACACCCGCGCGCTGCTGGAGAAGGGGACCGCTCGATGAGTGAGCAGCATGTGTCCGTGGCGATTGTCGGCGGCGGGCCGTCCGGGCTGACGGCGGCCGCGGCGCTGGCAGGCCGGGTCGACGGCGAGGTCCTCGTCCTCGAACGCGAGGCCGAGACCGGCGGAATCCCCCGCCACAGCGACCATCTCGGCTACGGCATCCGCGACCTGAAGCGGTTCATCTCCGGGCCCGCATACGCCCGACGGCTCACCGACATGGCGCGTGACGCCGGTGCGGTGCTGGAGACCGGCGCGATGGTCACCGGCTGGGCCGGTGAGCGGCGGCTGCAGGTGACGTCTCCGCGCGGGGTGCGCACCGTGACCGCCGACGCGGTGGTGCTGGCCACCGGCGCCCGCGAGCGGCCGCGTCCGGCCCGGCTGGTGCCGGGCGACCGGCCCGACGGGGTGTACACCACCGGGCAGCTGCAGAACCTGGTACACCTGCACCACGTCTCGGTCGGCACCCGCGCGGTGATCGTCGGCGCCGAACTGGTGAGCTGGTCGGCGGTGATGACGCTGCGCGAGACCGGGTGCGCGACCGTGGCGATGGTGTCGGGCTACCCGCGCGCGGAGGCCTACGCCGCCTTCCGCATTCCGGGCCGGGCCCTGCTCGACGGGCCGGTGCTCACCCGCAGCCGCGTCGTCGGCATCCACGGTAAGCACCGGGTGCGCGCGGTGACCGTCGAGAACCTCGACACCGGCACGCGGACCACGATCGACTGCGACACCGTGGTGTTCACCGGTGACTGGATCCCCGATCACGAGCTGGCGCGCACCGGCGGCCTGACGATGGATCCCGCGACCCGCGGACCGGTCGTCGACGCGGCGCTGCGCACCAGCACACCCGGGGTCTTCGCGGCGGGTAACCTGCTGCACCCGGTCGACACCGCCGACTGCGCCGCCCTGGACGGCAGGCACGTCGCGACGGCGGTGCGGCAGTGGCTGACGCACTTCGCGCAACCCAGCCCGACCGTGCGGATTCGCGCCGCCGCACCGTTCCGGTGGGTTGCCCCGCAACTGGTTTCAGGTGACCGGGTGAGCGCGCCGCGCGGGAACCTGGTGCTGTGGGTCGACGAGTACCGGCGCGCACCGAGGCTGCGTGCGGTGCAGGACGGCCGGATCATCGGTACCGCGCGCACGCCGTGGCCGGCCGCGCCGGGACGGGTGTTCCGGGCGCCGTGGTCGCTGCTTGCCGCTGCCGACCCGGCCGGCGGCGACGTCACCGTGCAGCTCGCCTGATCCGCCCACCCCCTGCTGCTCGCGGAGTTAAAGGCGGGGTTAGACCGGCAGCAGCGCGTCGATCACGCTGGCCAGCTGCTTGGCCGAGCGGCACTCGTGCATGGTGATGACCTCCGAGTAGCGCGGCACCGCCGAATCGCCACTCCCCCACAGATGCCGGGGCTCCGGGTTGAGCCAGTGGGCGTGGCGGCTGGCGTTGACCATGTGCGACAGCAGCTCGAGCTCCGGGTTGCGGTAGTTGTTGCGGCCGTCGCCGAGGATCAGCAGCGAGCTGCGCGGCGACAGCACGTTCGGCCACTTGTCCATGAACGACGAGAACGCGTGCCCGTAGTCGGAGTGCCCGTCGCGGGTGTACACCCCGGCCTCGCGGGTGATGCGCTGCACCGCCACCGCCAGGTCGGCCTCCGGGCCGAAGAAGTCGGTCACCTCGTCGGTGGTGTCGATGAAGGCGAACACCCGGACCCGCGAGAACTGTTGACGCAGTGCGTGAACCAGCATCAGCGTGAAGTGGCTGAACCCGGCCACCGAGCCGGACACGTCGCACAGCACGACCAGTTCCGGGCGCGCCGGGTTCGGCTTCTTGAGCACCACGTCGATCGGCACACCGCCGGTGGACATCGACTTGCGCAGCGTCTTGCGCAGGTCGATAGCACCGGCGCGGGCCCGTCGCCGCCGCGCGGCCAGCCGGGTCGCCAGCATCCGGGCCAGCGGCTGCACCACCCGCTGCATCTGGCGCAGCTGTTCACCGGAGGCGCGCAGGAACTCGACGTTCTCGGCCAGCTGCGGCACCCCGTACATCTGCACGTGGTCGCGGCCCAGCTGTTCGGCGGTGCGCCGCTTGGTCTCGGCCTCGACCATCCGGCGCAGCTGGTTGATCCGCTGCGCGGCAAGGGCTTTGGCGATCTGCTCCTGCGTCGGGGTCGGCTCGTCGCCGTACGGCACGAGCAGACCGGCCAGCAACCGGCCCTCCAGGTCGTCGAGGTTCATCGCCTTGAGCGCCTGATACGACGAGTACGACGGGCCGCGGCTGGAGTTGTACTTGCCGTAGGCCTCCACGATCTGGGCGATCATCATCGCCAGCCGCTCGTCGAGGTTGGCCAGATCCTCGTTGTCCGCCAACAGGTTCAGCAGCGCCTCGCGCATCGCCTCGATGTCCTCGGGCGGCAGGCCCTCGTCGTCGCCGTCGGCGTCGTCCTCGGACTCCGGCAGCACGGTGCGCGCACCCAGCGCCGCCGGGAACCACAGGTCGAACAGCGCGTCGTAGGTGTCGCGGTGGTCGGGGCGGCGCAGCACCGCGCACGCGATGCCCTCGCGCAGCGCCTCGCGGTCACCGAGTCCGAGCACCGTCATCACCCGGCCCGCGTCGACGGCCTCCGACGGGCCTACCGAGATGCCCTGGCCGCGAAGCGCTTCGACGAACCCGACCAGATGCCCCGGCAGACCGTGCGGGGCGAGCGGCTGCGACGGGCGGATCCGGCGGGCGGCCATGTCAGTTCAGCCTCAGCTCGCCCGCGGCTTTGATCTGGTCCGACTGGTGTTTGAGCACCACCCCGAGGGTGGCCGCGATCGTCTCGTCGTCGAGGGTGTCCAGGCCGAGCGCCAGCACGGTGCGGCCCCAGTCGATCGTCTCGGCCACCGACGGCAGCTTCTTGAGCTGCATGCCGCGCAGCACGCCGATGACCTTGACCAGCTCGTCGGCCAACCGCTCCGGCAGCTCCGGCACCCGCGACAGCAGGATGCGCCGTTCCAGCTCCGGATCGGGAAAGTCGATGTGCAGGAACAGGCAGCGCCGCTTGAGCGCCTCCGACAGCTCGCGGGTGGCGTTGGAGGTCAGCACCACGAACGGCGGGCGCTCGGCGGTGATGGTGCCCAGCTCGGGCACCGTCACCGCGAAGTCCGACAGCACCTCCAGCAGCAGACCCTCGATCTCGATGTCGGCCTTGTCGGTCTCGTCGATCAGCAGCACCGTCGGCTCGGTGCGCCGGATCGCGGTCAGCAGCGGCCGCGAGAGCAGGAACTCCTCGCTGAACACGTCGGTCTTGGTCTGGTCCCAGTCACCGGAGCCCGCCTGGATGCGCAGGATCTGCTTGGCGTGGTTCCACTCGTACAGCGCGCGGGCCTCGTCGACGCCCTCATAGCACTGCAGCCGGACCAGCTCGGAGCCGGTCGACTGCGCCACCGCGCGGGCCAACTCGGTCTTGCCGACACCGGCCGGGCCCTCCACCAGCAACGGCTTGCCCAACCGGTCGGCGAGGAAAACCGCTGTGGCAGTAGCGGTGTCGGGCAGGTAACCGGTTTCGGCGAGACGCCTGCTGACGTCCTCGATGTCGGCGAACAGCGGCGCGGGACGCGCAGGGACAGTCACGGGATAGGTCTCCTCATCAGGCCGGGCGGGTGTGGCCGTCGCCCCACACGATCCACTTGGTTGACGTCAGTTCGGGCAGGCCCATCGGACCACGGGCGTGCAGCTTCTGGGTGGAGATGCCGATCTCGGCGCCGAACCCGAACTGCTCACCGTCGGTGAACGCCGTCGACGCGTTCACCATCACCGCGGCGGCGTCCACCCGTTCGGTGAAGCGTTGCGCCGCGGCCAGATCGGTGGTCACGATCGCCTCGGTGTGGCCGGTGCCGTACTCGTTGATGTGCTCGATCGCGGCGTCCACCCCGTCGACGACGGCCAGCGCGATGTCCATCGACAGGAACTCGGCGCGCAACTCGTCCTCGGAGGGGTTGTCGTGCACGGTCACCCCGGCGTCGCGCAACGCCTTGGTCAGCCGCGGCACCGCGGTGTCGGCGATCGCGGCGTCGATGAGCACCGACTCGGCGGCGTTGCACACGCTTGGCCTGCGGGTCTTGGCGTTGAGCAGGATCTTCTCAGCGACGTCGAGGTCGGCGGCCGCGTGCACGTACACGTGGCAGTTGCCGACCCCGGTTTCGATGGTCGGCACCTGGGCGTCGCGCACCACGGCGTCGATCAGCCCGGCGCCGCCGCGCGGGATCACCACGTCGACCAGGCCGCGGGCCTGGATCAGGTGGGTGACGCTGGCCCGGTCCTCGCTGGGCAGCAGTTGCACACAGTCCTCGGGCAGTCCCTCGGCGGCCAGCGCCGCGCGCAGCGTGGCGACCAGCGCCGCGTTCGACCGCGCCGCCGACGAGCTGCCGCGCAGCAGCGCCGCGTTACCGGATTTCAGCGTCAGGCCGAACGCGTCGACGGTGACGTTGGGCCGGCCCTCGTAGACGATGCCGACGACGCCGAGCGGGACGCGCACCTGGCGCAGCTGCAGCCCGTTGGGCAGGGTGCGGCCGCGCAGCACCTCACCGAGCGGGTCGGGCAGGGCGGCGACCTGGCGCAGACCGTCGGCGATCCCCTCGACGCGGGCCGGGTTCAGCGCCAGCCGGTCGAGCATCGCCTCGGGGGTGCCGGCGGCGCGGGCGGCGTCGAGGTCGGCCTCGTTGGCGTCGAGGATCTGCCGCGTCGCCATCAGCAGGTGATCGGCGGCGGTACGCAGGGCTTTGTTCTTGATCTCGGTGCTGACCGTGGCCAGGGCGCGCGCGGCCACCCGGGCGCGCCGGGCGGCGTCGTGCACCTGCTGGCGGAGGTCGACAGCAGCAGGGGCCTGCAGGCTCATTGATTCAGCGTATCTAACCAAGTTGAGACGTTCGACACGTGTCAGGCCCACACGCTGCACTAGCGTGACCCCCATGGAGGCGCGCGACCGCAGCCGGGTGTGTGTGGTGGGCAGTGTCAACGCCGATCTCACCTTCACGGTGCGCTCCCTTCCCCACCCCGGACAGACCGTGCTGGCGTCGGATCTGGCGACCTCACCGGGCGGCAAGGGCGGTAACCAGGCGGTCGCGGCGGCCCGCGCCGGGGCACGGGTGCAGCTGGTCGCCGCGCTCGGCAGCGACGCCGCCGCCACCGGGCTGCGCGAGCACCTGACCCGCAACGACGTCGGCCTGGACGGGGTGGTGACGGTGCCGGGCCCGAGCGGTTCGGCGGTGATCGTGGTGGACGCGGCGGCGGAGAACACGATCGTGGTGGCGCCGGGCGCCAACGCCGCGCTGAGGCTCGACGCGCCCGGGCAGCGCGCGGTCATCGCCGACGCTGACGTGGTGCTCATGCAGCTGGAGATCCCGATCCCGACGGTGCTGGCGGCCGCACGGGAGGCGCGCGCGGCCGGCGCCGTCGTCATGGTCAACGCCTCCCCGACCGGGGCGCCGCCGCACGACCTGCTGGCGCTGTCGCAGCTGGCCGACGTCGTCGTCGTCAACGAGTCCGAGGCCGCCGAATGGCACTGGCCGGTGCCGCACCTGGTGATCACCCGCGGCGCACGCGGCGCCTCCTATCTGGGCGACGAGGAGCGGTTCGACGTGCCCGCACCGACCGTGCGCGCGGTGGACACCACCGGCGCCGGTGACGTGTTCGCCGGGGTGCTGGCCGCCTCGTGGCGCGACGGGCATGAGGCCGCGCTGCGGCGGGCGTGCGCCGCGGCCGCGCTGTCCACGCTGGTGCCCGGCGCGGGTGACTGCGCCCCGTACGCCAGTGCGATCGATGACGCATTAACCGACAGGAGAGAAAGGCATCCATGACGACCGTCGACCCGACCACGACCACCCCGCGTCCCCCCGAGGGTGACTGGCTGGGCACCCCGTATCTGAAGTTCAGCCGCGAGGGTGCGTTCGGGGTGGTCCGGCTGGACCGGCCGCAGGCCCGCAACGCGATGACGCCCGCGATGTACTTCGGGATCCGCTACGCGGTGCGCCACGTCGACGCCGACCCGGATCTGGCCGGGCTGCTGATCACCGGAACCGGCGACGTGTTCGCGCCGGGCGGGGACATGGGTGGCGGCGACGGCAGCGACAACTGGCTGACGTTCGGTTCGGCGCTGGGCATGGACGTCACCCCGTTCGAGACGCTGCGCCAGTCGGTCAAGCCGGTGGTGTCGGCGGTCAACGGGTTGTGCCAGGGCGGCGGCATGCAGATCGCGATGTGCAGCGACATGGCGGTGGTGAGCGAACGGGCCACGTTCCGGGTGCCCGAGCTGTTCCGTGGGATCGCCGACACCTACTACGCGCAGATGCTGACCCGGTTGATCGGTCCGGTGCGCACCCGCGACCTGATGTTCACCGGCCGGGTGCTGACCGCGCAGGAGGCCTACGAGTGGGGCCTGGTCGCGCGGGTGGTGCCGCACGATGAGCTGCTCGACACCGCCAAGGAGGTGCTGGCGCAGTGCTGCCGGACCGCGCCGGGTGCACGCGGGCTGGTTAAGTCGAGCATCGACAACTATCTCGGGCTGTTCGACCGGATCGGGATGCAGTCCAGCCTGTCCGGGCCGGAGGTCATCGAGGGGTTCCGGGCGTTCAAGGAGCGCCGCTCGCCGGAGTGGGTACACCCCGACCTGCGCACCGACGGCCGCCTCTAGCGCGGGGGCGATTTGGGTGTAGTTGGTCGCGCTGAGCGCCACTAACTACACCGAAGCCGCTAGGAATAGCACAGCGACGCGCTCGCCCGGTTCGGCTGTGCGCTGTCGGATCCGACCCGCGCGCAGATCCTGCTGATGCTGCGCGACGGGCCCAACTATCCGGCGGAGATGGCCGATGCGATCGGCGTCTCGCGGCAGATCCTGTCCAACCACCCGGCGTGCCTGCGCGGCTGCGGGCTGGTCGTCACCGAGCAGGAGGGCCGGCGTCAGCGCTACGAACTGTCCGACGAGCGCATCGCCCACGCGCTCGACGACTTGGTGGGGCTGGTGCTCGACGTGGACCCGGCGTGCTGCCCGGCCGCCGCTGACGAGGGCTGCTGCTGATGGTCATGCCGGTGATCGCACTGGTGTTGTTCACCGTGTTCGCGGGGCTCGGATTCGGTTGGCGCAGTTGGCAACAGAAGCGTCGCACCGGCTCGACGGGGTTTCGCGGGATCAGCGGTGCGCCGTTGTCGGCGGAGTGGTTGGCCGGGGTGGGCTTCGTCGTGGCGATCGGCGTCGCGGTGGTCGCGCCCGTCCTGCAGCTCGCGGGTGTGGTCCGGCCAGTGGTCGAGGCGCCGTGGCTGAACGTAGCCGGGATCGTGCTGGCGGTGTGCCTCCGTCGGACGCTTCGTGCCCGGCCTCGGGCGGGTTTCGATGTAGTTGGTCGCGCTGGCCGCCACCAGCTACACCGAAATCGCCTGGCGGGCGGTCTCGAGGATCCGCAGATAGCCCGGCAACCGCCAGGCCGCGCGACCGATGAACAGTCCGGTGACGTGCTCGATACCGAGCAGCGCCTCGGCGTTGTCCTCGCTCACCGACCCGCCGTAGAGCAGACCCCGCACCCGGCCGCCGTACTCGTCACCGAGATCGCTGAACGGTTGCCGCAGTTCCTCGATGGTCGCGGCCCGACCGTGTTCGCCGATGGCCCAGATGGGTTCGTACGCGATCAGCACGCGGGCCAGCTGCTCGTCAGTCAGGCCGTCCAGCGCGCCGGCGGCCTGCTCCAGGATGAACCGGGAGGGCCCGCCGGCGCTTCTGGTCTCGGCACTCTCCCCGATGCAGAGCAGCGGGATGAGCCCGTGCCGCAGCGCCGCCGCGACTTTGAGCCGGGTGGTCTCGACGGTCTCGCCGAAGTGTTCGCGACGCTCGGAGTGGCCGATCTCGACCAGTTGCGCCCCGGCGTCTTTGGCCTGCGCGACCGAGACCTCCCCCGTCCACGCACCCTGGTCCTCCCAGTGCGCGTTCTGCACACCGAGCAGCACGGGCGAGTCGTCGCCCAGCACGTCGCGGACGGCGGCGACGGCGGTGAACGACGGGATGACGAACGGCTGAACCCCCGGCAGAAGATTCGCCGCGACGTACTCGGCGAGCCCGCGGGCGTACTCACGGGACTCGTTGAGTCCCTTGGTCATCTTCCAGCTGGTGCCGATCCACAACTGCGGCGCGCCGATGTCAGGCTTCCTCGTACGCGCAGATGTCATTGACCTTGGCCGCCGACGCGGATTGCGGGTCGAACTCCAGGTCGAGCCACTCCTTGACCAGTGCGCGTGCCAGCTCCAGGCCGACGACGCGCTCGCCCATGCAGAGAACCTGGGCGTTGTTGGACAGCACGGAGCGCTGCACCGAGTAGAGGTCGTGTGCGGTGACGGCGCGGATTCCCTTGACCTTGTTGGCCGCGATCGCCACCCCCAGCCCGGTACCGCAGATCAGCAGGGCGCGGTCGGCCTCGCCGGCGGCCACCTTCTCGGCGGCGGCGACGGCGACGTTGGGATAGGAGGTGGCGTCGGCAGGGTCGTTGACGCCGACGTCCTCGACGGTCGCCACCCTCGGGTCGGCTTCGAGGTCCTTACGCAGTGCTTCCTTGTAGTTGAAACCGGCGTTGTCGCCACCGATTACGATCCTGAACGGCATTTCAATCTCCTTACGCTCCCTATGCAGCTGCGCTCACTGAGACAGCTGCTCACCGAGCGTCTTCATCAACAGCGCGAACGACACCGCGCCGGGGTCGGGTGTGCCGACGCTCTTGTCTCCGAGTACCCGCGCGCGGCCCCGCCTAGCGGGGAACTCCGCGGTCTTCTGCGCCGCCTCGCGGGCCACCTGCGCGGCCGTCGCGATCGCCGCGCCCGCCTTCGTGTCGGACGCCTCGGTCAGGGCATCCCGGAACGGCACGGCGGCGTCGACCATCGTCTTGTCCCCCGGCTTTGCGCCGCCGAGCCGCAGCACGGCGTCGATGCCGGCCCGCACCGCGTCGACGACGGTCCGGTCGTCGCAGCCCGCGGTGTCGGAGAACACGCCACCGGCGCTGGTCAGCGCCGCACCCCACAAGGCACCGGAGGTTCCGCCCGCCGCGTCGGCCCAGGCCTGCCCGGCCAGCAGCAGGGTGGTGCGCGCGCCTGCGCTGCGGTCGACGGCGTCGCGGGCGGCCTGCGCGGCGCCGCGGGATCCGAACGCCATGCCCTGGCCGTGGTCGCCGTCGCCGGCGACCGCGTCGATGCGTCCCAGTTCGGCCTCGTTCTCGGCGCACACGCTCTCGAACGCCTCGAGGACGGTGACGATGCGGCGGGCGCACTCGCGGGAATCCGCAGTCGCCTCGGGGATTTCGACGGCGCCGACGTCCCAGATCTCGGTGCGCGCCGGGCGCTCGACGGCGGGCATGGCGCCGCGTCGGTACGCCGGGGTCTCGACCGGGGCGGTCCAGTGCCGCTCGAGTTCGTCGTCGAGGAAGACCATCGTCAGCGACACGCCGGCCATGTCGAGGCTGGTGACGAACTCGCCGACCTCGGGCCGCACCGCGGTCAGGCCGTGCTGGGCGAGACGCTCGGCGATCCGGGTGTAGACGACGAACAGCTCTTCGTACTTGACGGTGCCCAACCCGTTGAGGATCACCGCCACCCGGCCGTCGTACCCGTTCTGCGCGCGCGTAGGTTCCTCGGCGATGACCTGATCGAACAGCAGGTCGGCCACCTCGGCGGCGGTGCCGAGCCGGGTGTCGCGGACGCCGGGTTCACCGTGGATGCCCAGCCCCAGCGCCATCGAGCCGTCCTCGACGTGGAACAGCGGCTCCCGGGCGCCGGGCAGGGTGCACCCGTCGAAAGCCACCCCGAACGACCGCGTCGCGTCGTTGGCCTTCCAGGCGATCCGCTCGGCTTCGTCGAGGTCGGCACCGGATTCGATTGCGGCGCCGACGATCTTGAAGACCGGCAGGTCCCCGGCGACACCTCGCCTGTCGCGGTGGTTGTCCGGGCTGTTGGACGCGATGTCGTCGCTGACGGTCACGATCCGCACGTCGATGCCCTCGTGCCGCAGCTTCTCGGCCGCCAGCCCGAAGTGCAGTACGTCGCCGGCGTAGTTGCCGAAGCCGAGCAGGACGCCGCCGCCGTTCTCGGCGTTGCGCACCACCGAGTAGACCTCGGAGGCGGACGGCGAGGAGAAGATGTTGCCGCAGGGTGCGCCGTGGCCCATGCCCGGTCCGACCCATCCCGCGAAGGCGGGATAGTGGCCTGACCCGCCGCCGATCACCAGCGCGGGTTGTCCCTTCGGGGTGGCGCTCGCGCGCACGACACCCCCGGGCACCGCCACGAGGAGGTCGGGATGAGCGGCCACCAGACCGCGGACCGCCTCGTCGGCGAAGTCACCCGGGGAGTTCAGGAGGTACGTCATTGTTCCGTCCCTTCGGATCGGCACGTACCCGCAATCCTATAGGATTTTACGCGTTAGGTCTCCGGTTACGTCTCCGCCAGGGACCCCTTCCGGCGTGACCGCCGCGCCGTCCGCATGCTCATGACCTCGGCGTGCTCGGCCAGCGCACTCGCCTTCACCCGGCTGATGTGCTCGTGCATGATGCGGTAGACCTCGGGTCCGTATCCGCGCCGGAACGCGGCCAGCAACTCCCGATGCTCGGCGATCGCGCTCGAGGAGTCCTTGACGCCGACCCCGACGAAGAGCCGGAAACGCTGACCGTGACCGCCCAACGCGTCGTAGGCGCGCAGCAGTGCGGCGTTGTCGGCGTGCTCGGCGATCAGCCGGTGAAAGTGCTCGTCAGCGCGGCGATACTCCCTGATCGCGGCGGCGTCGGCGGTGTGGGGCGCGCGCTCCTGCTGCTCGATCGCATTCTCCAGCTCGTCGAGCCATTCAGAACCACCACGGGCACAAGCCAACTCGGCGAGCCTGGGCTCGATGAGCAGCCGGGCGTCCATGACGTCGGCGATCTCCTTGGCGTCCGGCAGATCGGGCACCCGGTACCCGCGCATCGCCACCCGCACCACGTTGCCCGTCGACTCCAGACGCGCCAGCGCCTCACGCACAGGCGTCTGCGAGACGCCCAGGTAGCGGGCCGTGCCGTCGATGCTGATCGGGTCGCCGGACTGCAGCCGGCCGTCGAGGAGCAACTCCATCAGCCGCTCATAGACCTGGTCCACGAGTGTGGCGCGAACCGGTTTCGAGTCCTCGACGTCCACTCCATCGCCTTTCACATCCGGGCGGCTCCGATGCCGGTCGGACGCGTCGGGCCCACCGTCGTGCCCGGGCAGACGCCGCACTGATCCAGCAAACGGATTCTAGCCCGGCGTTGACAGCAGGTGCCTCAAACCCTATATCCTATGTGATTTAGAGTGACTTGGAACACAGGAAGGTCTGCACTTGTACACCGCCCAAACCTGGCCGATCGCGGCGAACATGCTCGGATTCGGCAACCGCGCCCCTGACGGCGGCCACATCAAGGACGCCCCGGCCAAGGTGTGGGCCTCACAGCTGCGCCAGGTCCGCGAGCTGGGCTTCGACCACATCGACCCCACCGACGCCTGGGTGCCGCTGGCCGCGCTCTCGGACCGCCGCATCGAGGAGTTCCGGACCGTCCTGCAGGACGAGGGACTCGCGATCTCGTCGATCTCGATGACCCGCAACTCCGTCGTCGACGTGCAGAACGGGGAGAAGAACCTCGCCGACGCCCACCGCCTGATCGACCTGGCGCCGTCGTTCGGGGCAACCATCGTCAACACCGGCTTCATGCAGGCGCTCACCCCCGAGCAGGAGGAGCAGGTGTGGTTCTGGCTGGTCCAGGGCCACGTCGACGATCCGGCGTTGCGCGACCTGGCGATCGAACGCGTCCGCGAGCTCGGCGACCACGCCCGCGCCAACGGCATCCAGATCAGCCTCGAGATGTACGAGGACACCTACATCGGAACACCCGACGACGCGGTCGACTTCATCACCGACGTCGACCACGACGCGGTGGGGCTGAACCCCGACCTCGGCAACCTGATCCGGTTGCACCGGCCGATGCCGCACTACTCCGAGATGTACGCGAAAGTGCTTCCGTACTCGAACTTCTGGCACATCAAGAACTACTCGCGCGACTTCGACCCGGCAACCGGCGCCTACAGCTCCGCCCCGCTGCCGCTCAAGTACGGCTACATCAACTACCGCCAGATGATCCGGCTGGCACTGGAACTCGGCTACTCCGGCCCGTTCTGCTGCGAGCACTACGGCTCCGACTCCCTCGGCGTGTGCGCCGAGAACCGGGACTACATCCGGCAGGTACTCACCTCCGCACTCGCCTGATCCCCCCGAAACGAAGGAATCACATGCGCAAGATCAACACCGCCACCGTCGTCGGCGCCGGCTACATGGGCGGCGGGATCGCCCAGGTGCTCGCCCTCAACGGCTTCCAGGTCACCATCGCCGACGCCAGCGCCGAGGCCACCCACGCCGCCCTGAAGCGCCTCGAGACAGAGGCCAGGGAGTTCGAGGAGCAGGGCCTGTTCCCCGAGGGCAGCGCCGACACCATCGTGGGCAACCTCACCGCCGCCGACACCATCGAAGCCGCCGTCGCCGACGTCGATTTCATCGAGGAGGCGGTCTTCGAGGACCCCGACGTCAAGAAAGACGTGCTTGCCCGGATCAGCGCCGCCGCCCGCCCCGACGCGATCATCGGCACCAACACGTCGACCATCCCCGTCAAGGTGCTCGTCGAGGCGGTGACCAACCCGGAACGCTTTCTCACCGTGCACTTCTCGAACCCGGCACCGTTCATCCCGGGTGTCGAGCTGGTCGCCGGTGAGGCCACCACGCAGGAGGTCATCGACGCCGTCAAGGATCTGCTGGTGCGGGCCGGACGCGAGGGCGCACAGGTCGCCGACACCCCCGGAATGGCGCTGAACCGGCTGCAGTTCGCGCTGCTGAAGGAGGCGACGCTGATCGTCGAGGAAGGGGTGGCCACCGCCGAGGACGTCGACACGATCGTGCGCACCACCTTCGGCTTCCGGCTGGGCTTCTTCGGTCCGTTCGCCATCGCCGACCAGGCGGGACTCGACGTGTACGCCAAGGCATTCCGGACCCTGGAGAACGCCTTCGGCCCCCGCATGGCCACCCCGAAGCTGCTCACCGACACCGTCGACGCCGGCCGTCACGGCACCAAGAACGGCAAGGGCTGGACCGGTGACTTCGACGACGAGACCAAGGCCCGGCTCATCGCCTACCGCAACAAGGCCTACTCCCGCATGGCTGATCTGCTGCGTGAACTCGGCCCTGCGCCAAAGGGATCCTGACCCCCACCACCTCTGACGGGTCGGTGCCGACCCATCCCCCGCCTGCCATCGGAAGGGAAGTACATGGACGAAGTAGTCCTCGCGGAGCGGCCCGCCGCGCTGCTGGTCGTCATCGCACTCGTCGCCATCGCGGTACTGCTGTTCCTGATCATCAAGGTCAGGTTGCACGCGTTCTTCTCACTGATCGTGGTCAGCGTGCTCACCGGCCTCGTGGCGGGAATCGGTGTCGGCGACGTGGTCAGTGTGCTCATCGACGGGTTCAGCACCACGGTCGGGTCGGTGGCACTCCTCGTGGGCTTCGGCGCCGTACTCGGCAGGCTGGTCGAGATGACCGGCGGCGCACAGGTTCTGGCCGACAAGATGCTGGACACCTTCGGCGAGAAGCGCGCACCGCTGGCACTGGCCGTGGCCTCGCTGTTCTACGCGTTCCCGATCTTCCTGGACGCCGGGTTCATCGTGATGCTGCCCATCATCTACACGGTGGCGCGGCGTCTGGGCGGCTCGTTCATGCTCTACGTGCTGCCGTCCATCGGCGCGTTCCTGATGATGCACGCGCTGACTCCCCCGCACCCGGGGCCGACGGCCGCGGCGACGGTGATGGGCGCCGACGTGGGGCTGGTGGTCATCATCGCGCTGCTCGTCGGGCTGCCGACGTGGTATCTGGCCGGCTACCGGCTCAGCCTCGTGCTCGCGAAACGCTATCCGAACATGCCGGTGCCGACGCTGCTCGGCGAACCGAAGGACTACCCGGAAGACGAGCGCCCCGGCTTCTGGACCGTGATCCTGGTGCTGTTGCTGCCGCTGGTGCTGATCTTCTTCAACACGACCTTCTCCACACTGCAGGCCGACGGCGTCGTCGACAAGGACAACCTCGCCTTCCAGCTGTCCCGGCTGATCGGCACCACCCAGATGGCGCTGCTGATCAGCGCCCTGCTGGCGATGGTGCTGCTGTACATGGTGCCGCGCCGCCGGCGGGGTGAGCCGGTGGGCGGGCTGCTGGAGGAGCTCGTCGACGACGCGCTGGCTCCGGTGTGCTCGATCATCCTGATCACCGGCGCGGGCGGCGCGTTCGGCAAGATCCTGACCACGAGGGGGATCGGCCAGACGCTGGCCGACGGGCTGGACGCCATCGGCCTGCCCGTGATGCTGGCCGGCTTCCTCGTCGCGGTGGTGTTCCGCATCGCGCAGGGCTCGGCCACCGTGGCGGCCACGACGGCGGGCTCGATCATGGCGCCGGCCGTCATGTCGATGAACCTCGGCAGCGTCGCGCTGGCCGCGGTCGTCGTCGGTATCGCCGCGGGGTCGATCACGTTCTCCCACGTCAACGACTCCGGCTTCTGGCTGATCGGCCGCTTCTGCGGGTTCGACACCGCGACCACACTCAAAACGTGGACCGTCATCGCGACCGCGATCGGCTTCTTGTCCTTCGCGCTGGCGTCGGTGGTCTACGTCATCGCAAGCTGAACCGGGCGATTTCGGTGTAGTTTGTCGCGCTGGGCGCCACTAACTACACCGAAATCGCGTTAGTCGGTGGGGATCTCGCGCTCGATCTCGTCGAGCCAGGTGCGCGCCGACATGTCCGACGGGGCCCGCCAGTCACCGCGCGGCGACAGCGACCCGCCGTGGGTCACCTTCGGCCCGTTGGGTATCGCGGAGCGCTTGAACTGCGAGAACGAGTAGAACCGCTGCGCGAACACCTGCAGCCAGTGCCGGATCTCCTTGAGCGAGTACGACGGTCGCTTGTCGTCCGGGTAGCCGGGCGGCCACACCCCCGCCTCGGCGTCGCGCCAGGCGTGCCAGGCCAGAAACGCCACCTTCGACGGCCGGAAGCCGTGGCGCAGCACCTGGAACAGCGAGAAGTCCTGCAACGCATACGGTCCGATCTTGGATTCGGTGCTCTGGATCTCCTCCCCCTCGCTGGCGGGCACCAGTTCGGGAGAGATCTCGGTGTCGAGCACCGACTGCAGCACCGCGTTGACCGTGTCGTCGAACTGCCCGGAGGCGATGACCCACCGGATCAGGTGCTGGATCAGCGTCTTGGGCACACCGCCGTTGACGTTGTAGTGCGACATCTGGTCGCCCACCCCGTACGTCGACCAGCCCAGCGCGATCTCGGACAGATCCCCGGTGCCCAGCACGATGCCGCCGTGGTGGTTGGCCAGCCGGAACAGGTAGTCGGTGCGCAGACCGGCCTGCACGTTCTCGAACGTCACGTCGTAGACCGGCTCGCCGCGGCCGAACGGGTGGTCCATGTTCTTGAGCATCAGCTCCGCGGTGGACCGGATGTCGAGCTCGGTGAACGTCACACCCAGCGCCTCGGCCAGCCGCACCGCGTTGGCCTTGGTCCGGTCGCCGGTGGCGAACCCGGGCATCGTGTAGGCGAGAATGTCGCTGCGGGGCCGCTGTTCGCGGTCCATCGCCCGCGCCGCGACGATCAGCGCATGCGTGGAGTCCAGCCCGCCGGAGATGCCGAGCACGATCTTCGGGTAGTTCAGCGCCCGCAGCCGCTGCTCCAGTCCGGACACCTGAATGCTGTAGGCCTCGTAGCAATCCTGTTCCAGCCGTTGCGGATCCGACGGCACGAACGGGAACCGCTCGACGGTGCGCAGCAGCCCGATGTCGCCGCTGGGCGGGTCGAGGGTGAATTCCACCCGACGGAACCCGTCGGTGCTGGCCGCGTGGTGGCGGCGGTTGTCGTCGAAGGTGCCCATCCGGATGCGTTCGGCGCGAATCAGTTCCAGATCCACGTCGGCGACCGAGCGGCGCTCACCCTTCGGGAACCGCTCGGACTGGGCCAGGCAGTCGCCGTTCTCCCAGATCATCGTCTGGCCGTCCCACGCCAGGTCCGTCGTCGACTCGCCCTCCCCCGCCGCGGCGTAGATGTAGGCGGCCAGGCAGCGCGCCGACGCCGACCGCGCCAGCAGCGCGCGGTCCTCGGAGCGGCCGATGGTGATCGGGCTGCCCGACAGGTTGGCCAGCACCGTCGCCCCGGCCAGCGCCGCGGTGGCGCTCGGTGGGACCGGCACGAACATGTCCTCGCACACCTCGACGTGCAGGACGAAGTTCGGCATGTCGGTGGCGGTGAACAGCAGATCGGGCCCGAACGGGACGTCGGTGTCACCCACCCGGATGGAGCCGCGCACGTCGTCGCCCGGCGCCATCTGGCGGCGCTCGTAGAACTCCCGGTAGGTCGGCAGGTAGGACTTCGGCGCGACGCCGAGCACCCGGCCGCGGTGGATCACCACGGCGGTGTTGTAGATGCGGTGCCGGTAGCGCAGCGGGGCGCCGACGACCAGCACCGGCAGCAGGTCCGCGGAGGCGGCGACGAGGTCCATCAGCGCGTCCTCGACCGCGTCGAGCAGCGCGTCCTGCATGACGATGTCCTCGATCGAGTACCCCGACAGCGTGAGCTCGGGGAACACCGCGAGCGCGACGCCGTCGTCGTGGCAGTCCTGTGCGAGCCGCAGCACCGTCTCGGCGTTGGCGCGGGGGTCGGCCAGCGTCGTGTGGTGGGTGCAGGCGGCCACGCGGACGAACCCGTGCCGGTACGCCGAGTAGAAATCCATGCCTCATTGTTGCCCGTTATCGCAACTGGGTATGCAACAGCCCATGAGTGACACCGCTGTGCTGGTCATCGACATGATGAACACCTACCGGCACCCCGATGCCGACAAGCTCGCCCCGCACGTCGCCGAGATCATCGATCCGCTGGCGCGGCTGGTGGCCGAGGCCCGTGACCGCGACGACGTCGAGCTGATCTACGTCAACGACAACTACGGCGACTTCAGCGCCGAGTTCAGCGACATCGTCGCGGCGGCTCTGGAGGGTGAGCGCCCGGACCTGGTCGCGCCGGTCGTGCCGGAGAAGGGCTGCCGGCTGATGACCAAGGTGCGCCACAGCGCGTTCTACGCCACCTCGCTGGCCTACCTGCTGGGCCAGCTCAAACCCGAGCGGGTGATCCTGACCGGCCAGGTCACCGAGCAGTGCGTGCTCTACACGGCGCTGGACGCCTACGTGCGGCACTTCCCGGTCGTCGTGCCGCCCGATGCGGTCGCCCACATCGATCCCGAACTCTCCGACGCGGCGCTGACCATGATGCACAGCAATATGGACGCCCAGCTCATCCCGGCGGCGCACTGCCTGGACTGACTACGCTGAACCGCGTGCAGGCGCCCGAACTCGTCGAACTGCTGCGCGGCCGGCGGCTGGCTGTGCTCACCGGCGCGGGTATCTCCACCGACTCCGGGATCCCGGACTACCGCGGGCCGGACTCACCGCCGAGCAACCCGATGACCATCCAGCAGTTCAAGTCCGATCCGGCGTTCCGGCAGCGCTACTGGGCGCGCAACCACCTCGGCTGGCGGCACATGGACGCCACCGCGCCCAACGCCGGGCACCGCGCGCTGGCCGCACTGGAGGCCGCCGGGGTGGTGTCGGGGCTGATCACCCAGAACGTCGACCTGTTGCACACCAAGGCGGGCAGCGTCAACGTCGTCAACCTGCACGGCACCTACGCCCAGGTGATCTGCCTGGACTGCGGGCACACCATGACCCGCGCGGCGCTGCACGAGTTGCTCGAGGCCGCCAACCCGGGTTTCGCCGCACGGGAGTCCGTCGGCGGGATCGCGGTCGCCCCGGACGCCGACGCCGTCGTCGCCGACACCGCGTCGTTTCGGGTGGTGGACTGCCCCGGCTGCGGCGGCATGCTCAAACCCGACATCGTGTACTTCGGCGACAGTGTGCCCAAAGAGCGTGTGGCCCAGGCGTATTCGATGGTCGACGAGGCCGACGCCCTGCTGGTCGCCGGGTCCTCGCTGACCGTGTACTCCGGTTACCGGTTCGTGCGGCACGCCGCCGCGGCCGGGATGCCGATCGCGATCATCAACCGGGGTCCCACCCGCGGCGACGAGCTGGCCACGGTCAAGGTGGACGCGGGCTGCTCGCCGATGCTGGCGCTGTTGGAGAGCGAACTCGGCGCGGTCAGCGCCTGACGACACAGCGCGGTCAGCGCCTGACGGCACAGCGCGGTCAGCGCCTGACGGCACAGCGCGGTCAGCGCCTGACGGCACAGCGCGGTCAGCGCCTGACGGCACAGCG